>OFET01000224.1_pt1 | contig 57220 bp, 46 predicted proteins | sample 1521211 | NCBI WGS metagenome assembly OFET01 (sample SAMN03766358, study PRJEB24113) | microbial mat metagenome | isolation source: enrichment culture HLUCC-A from microbial mat sample contains cyanobacterium...
CTGCGCGCGGGCTTCCCGCCGGGCGAGGCCAAGGAGAACTGGGCGATCCTGCGCGCGCTCTCGGCCGAGGCGGGCCAGACCCTGCCTTGGGACAGCCTCGCCGAGCTGCGCCGCAAGCTGGTCGAGACGCTGCCGTTCCTCGCCATGGTCGATCAGGTGCCGGAGAACGCGCCGCCGGAAGACCTCCCCGAGCCCGGCGCGCTGGGCGAGGGGGCGTTCGGCACGGCGATCGGCGACTTCTACCTGACGAACCCGGTCGCCCGCGCCTCGGAACTGATGGCCGAGCTGTCGGCGCTGGCGAAGGCGCGCGCGTCGGGGGCCGCGATGGCGGCGGAGTGAGGGCCATCGCCGTCGCGGCCCTGTGCAGCGGGCTGTCGGCCTGCCTTCCGTCGGCCGGCGGGGCCGGGCCCGACTATCTCGGGATCGAGACGAACCTGCTCGACGAAAAGCTCGTCAACATCGTTGCCCGCCTCGCCCGCGGCACGGAAGCCGACGTGGCCGAGTATGCGCGCTGCGCCGCCGCGCAATACACGCTGATCCGGGGCTTCGGCTTCGCGCGACATGTGCGCACAAGCGTCGGAACGGAGGCTGGCATTCGGGTCGCGGATGCGGTTTACACGATTTCGCCGGCGCTGCCCCGCGGCGATCGCACCCTCGACGCCGAGGTGATCGTCGCGGATTGCAGGGCGCGGGGGATACCGACGGTCTGACGACCGGAGCCGGGCGGGGGCCGCGAACGCCCTGCGCCGGTGCGAGCGATTGCAGGGAGACGCAAGAGCGCATGGCCGACCTCATCGCCAGCAACCTGGGCACGCTTCTGCTGATCGTGCTGCAGACGCTGATGGTCATCAGCTTCGTGATGATCTCGCTTCTCTTCCTCGTCTATGCTGACCGAAAGGTCTGGGCGGCGGTGCAGTTGCGCCGCGGCCCCAACGTGGTGGGCGTCTTCGGTCTGCTGCAGACGGTGGCCGACGCACTGAAATACGTCGTAAAGGAGATCGTGGTGCCGGCGGGGGCCGACCGCACCGTGTTCCTGCTCGCGCCGCTCACGTCGTTCGTGCTGGCCCTGATCGCCTGGGCGGTGATCCCGTTCAACGAAACCTGGGTGCTGGCCGACATCAACGTGGCCATCCTCTACGTCTTCGCGGTGTCCTCGCTCGAGGTCTACGGCGTGATCATGGGCGGCTGGGCGTCGAACTCGAAATATCCGTTCCTCGGCTCGCTGCGATCGGCCGCGCAGATGATCTCCTACGAGGTGTCGATCGGGCTGATCATCATCGGCGTGATCATCTCGTCGGGCTCGCTCAACTTCTCCGCCATCGTGGCGGCGCAGGACGGCGATCTGGGGCTGCTCAACTGGTACTGGCTACCGCACCTGCCGATGGTGTTCCTGTTCTTCATCTCGGCGCTGGCCGAGACGAACCGCCCGCCCTTCGACCTGCCCGAGGCGGAATCGGAGCTCGTGGCGGGCTACCAGGTCGAATATTCCTCGACGCCGTTCCTGCTGTTCATGGCGGGCGAATACATCGCCATGTTCCTGATGTGCGCTCTCATCACGCTGCTGTTCTTCGGGGGCTGGCTGTCGCCCATTCCCGGCCTGCCCGACGGGGCGCTGTGGATGGTGGGCAAGATGGCGTTCTTCTTCTTCCTTTTCGCCATGGTGAAGGCGATCGTGCCCCGCTACCGCTACGACCAGCTGATGCGGCTGGGCTGGAAGATATTCCTGCCGATGTCGCTCGGCTGGGTCGTGATCGTGGCCTTCCTCGCCAAGTTCGAGGTGCTGGGCGGTTTCTGGGCGCGCTGGCCGGGGGCGGGCCTGTGATGACGCAGGAGCGAACGGGGGGGCGAGGTGCAGCGGAGTGTGAAGTCCACCGCGACGGCCTATCTGCTCTGGGTGTGCCTTGGGGTCGTTGGTGCGCACCGGTTCTACCTGCGCCGGTGGTGGGGCGGGGCGGTCTACCCGGTGCTCGCGGTGACGACGTTCGTGGCGCTGTTCTTCTACCTCGCGGCCATCCCGCTGTTCATCATTCTCGTCCTCCTGCTGATCGACGCCGCACGGCTTCCGGGCATGGTGCGGCGCGCCAACGCGACGCCTTCCGGGAAGGAGGTCTGACATGACTGCAATCGACTGGACCCGCGCGGGCAAGTACTTCCTGCTCGTCGACATGTTCAAGGGGATGCGCCTCGGCCTGCGCTACTTCTTCGCGCCCAAGGCCACGCTGAACTACCCGCATGAAAAGGGCCCGCTAAGCCCCCGGTTTCGCGGGGAACATGCTTTGCGCCGCTATCCCAGCGGGGAGGAGCGGTGCATCGCCTGCAAGCTCTGCGAGGCGATCTGTCCCGCGCAGGCCATCACCATCGACGCCGAGCCCCGCGCCGACGGCTCGCGCCGCACCACGCGCTACGACATCGACATGACGAAGTGCATCTATTGCGGCTTCTGCCAGGAAGCGTGCCCGGTCGACGCCATCGTCGAGGGGCCCAACTTCGAGTTCGCCACCGAGACGCGCGAGGAACTGATGTACGACAAGGATCGCCTGCTGGCGAACGGCGACCGGTGGGAGGCCGAGATCGCCCGCAACCTCGAGATCGACGCGCCGTATCGCTAGAGGCCCCGCGCATGGTTCCTGACTACTCAAAGGTTCTCCAGCACTGGATGGAGACGGGCGCGCAGATGGCGCGTGCGGCCAATCCGGCGATGGAGACCTTCACGATGCCCGCGCTCGACGAGTGGTTCCCGACCATGCCGCGCGACGCGCTCGAGATGACCATGGGCAAGACCTTCAACCCCGAGGGGCTCGACGCCAGGACGCGCCTTCTGGTCACGCTCGCCGCCCTGACCGTGATCGGCGGGCATGCCGAGGACCAGATCCGCATCACCGTGCGCCACGCGCTCGAGGCGGGCGCCACGCCGCAGGAGGTGGCCGAGACGATCGGGCAGATGGCCATGTTCGGCGGCGTGCCCGCGATGCACAAGGCGATGGAGGCGGCGCGCTCGGTGATCGCCGAGCACGCGGCGAAGGAGGCCGGCGATGACGGTTGACCGCCGCAGACGACGCCCCGAGACCACGCCCCGCCCCGACCCGACCGGAGACGCGCCATGACCATCGCCGACATCGCCTTCTTCGCCTTCGCCTTTACCGTGGTGGCGGCCGCGCTTTTCGTCGTGATCAGCCGCAACCCGGTGCACTCGGTGCTCTGGCTGATCCTCGCCTTCCTCTCCTCGGCGTCGATGTTCGTGCTGCTGGGGGCCGAGTTCGTCGCCATGCTGCTCGTCATCGTCTATGTCGGCGCGGTCGCGGTGCTGTTCCTCTTCGTCGTGATGATGCTCGACGTGGATTTCGCCGCGCTCTCGGCAGAGATGGCGAAATATGTGCCGATCGCCGCGCTCATCGGGGTGATCCTGCTGATGCAGCTCGCCCTCGTCTTCGGCGCGTGGGCCACGGCCGACGGGGTGGCGGTGCTCGACAGCCCGCAGGCCACGCCCGAGGGCACGCACAACACCGCCGCGCTCGGCATGGTGCTCTATGACCAGTATTTCCTGCTCTTCCAGCTCGCCGGGCTGATCCTGCTGGTGGCGATGATCGGTGCGATCGTGCTGACGCTGCGCCACCGCGAGGGGATCAAGCGGCAGGACGTGCTGGCGCAGATGTACCGCGACCCGGCCAAGTCGATGGAACTGAAGGACGTCAAGCCGGGGCAGGGGCTGTGAGACACGCACATCTTCGTACGAAGATGTGCGGCGAATTTTCGGACGAGAATTCGTGACCGGAAGAGGGGGGCCGCATGGTCGGACTTGAACACTACCTGGGCGTGGCCGCGGCGCTCTTCGTGATCGGGGTCTTCGGGATCTTCCTCAACCGGAAGAACGTGATCGTCATCCTGATGTCGATCGAGCTGATGCTGCTGTCGGTCAACATCAACCTCGTGGCCTTTTCGGCCTATCTCGGCGACATCAAGGGCCAGATCTTCACGCTCTTCGTGCTCACCGTCGCCGCCGCCGAGGCCGCGATCGGCCTCGCCATCCTCGTCTGCTTCTTCCGCAACCGCGGCACGATCGCGGTGGAAGACGTGGCCAGCCTCAAGGGGTGACGGCATGACCACGATCCTCCTCTTCGCGCCGCTCCTCGGCGCGATCGTCTGCGGCCTGTTCTGGCGCGTGATCGGCGAGCGGCCGGCGCAGATCGTGGCCACGGGCCTTCTGTTCCTTTCCGCCATCCTGTCGTGGATCGTGTTCCTGACCTTCGACGGCACGACCGAGCAGATCACGCTGTTCCGCTGGATCGAGTCGGGCAGCCTCGTGGCCGACTGGGCGATCCGCCTCGACCGGCTGACGGCGATCATGCTGATCGTCGTCACCACGGTCTCGGCGCTCGTGCACCTGTATTCCTTCGGCTACATGGCGCACGACGACAATTTCCCCGAGGGAGAGGCCTACCGCGCGCGCTTCTTCGCCTACCTGTCGCTCTTCACCTTCGCCATGCTGATGCTGGTGACGGCCGACAACCTCGTGCAGCTCTTCTTCGGGTGGGAGGGGGTCGGCCTGGCGTCCTACCTCCTGATCGGCTTCTACTACCGCAAGGAGAGCGCGGGCGCGGCCGCGATGAAGGCGTTCATCGTCAACCGGGTCGGCGATTTCGGTTTCCTGCTCGGCATCGGCGCGCTGTTCTTCCTTGTCGACTCGGTGAACCTCTCCGACATCTTCGCCGCCGCGCCCGAGATCGCCGAGATGCAGATGACGTTCCTGTGGCGCGAGTGGGCGGCGATCGAGGTGGTCGCGGTGCTGCTGTTCATCGGCGCGATGGGCAAGTCCGCGCAGCTCTTCCTGCACACATGGCTGCCCGACGCGATGGAGGGGCCGACGCCCGTCTCGGCGCTGATCCACGCCGCGACGATGGTGACGGCGGGCGTCTTCCTCGTCTGCCGGATGTCGCCGATCATCGAGTTCGCGGATGCGGCGGCGACCTTCATCGTCGTCATCGGCGCGGTGACGGCGTTCTTCGCCGCCACGGTCGGCCTCGTGCAGAACGACATCAAGCGGGTGATCGCCTACTCCACCTGCTCGCAGCTCGGCTACATGTTCGTGGCCGCGGGCGTGGGGATGTATTCGGCGGCCATGTTCCACCTGCTCACGCACGCCTTCTTCAAGGCGATGCTGTTCCTCGGCGCGGGCAGCGTGATCCACGGGATGCACCACGAGCAGGACATGCGGAACTACGGCGGGCTGCGCCACAAGATGCCCCGGACGTTCTGGGCGATGATGCTGGGCACGCTGGCGATCACGGGCGTCGGCATCCCGCTCAGCTACGATCTCGTGGGCCTGCCCATCGGCTTCGCCGGCTTCGTGTCGAAGGACGCGATCGTCGAGAGCGCCTATGCGGCCGGCGGGGTCGGCCAGTTCGGCTTCTGGACCCTGATCGTGGCGGCCGCGCTCACCAGCTTCTATTCGTGGCGGCTGATGTTCCTGACCTTCTACGGCGAGCCGCGGGGCGACAAGCACACCCACGAACACGCCCATGAAAGCCCCAACTCGATGCTGGTGCCGCTGGGCGTGCTGGCGGTGGGCTCGATCCTGGCCGGCATGGTCTTCTTCAAGCCGTTCTTCGGCCATGTCGACGAGGTCGCCCGCTTCTACGGGGTGCCCTACGAGGAGCCGGCTGCGGCCGGGGGCGACGAGGAGGGCGCGGGCGCGGGAGAACACCATTACGCCTTCGTCGGCCAGCCGGGCGAGGGCGCGCTCTACATGGCGCCCGACAACACGGTGCTTGAGGATGCCCACGAGGCGCCCAAGTGGGTGAAGGCGAGCCCCTTCCTTGCCATGCTTCTGGGGCTCGGGCTGGCATACCAGATGTATATCCGCCGCCCCGAATGGCCGGGGCAGCTCGCGCGCAACCAGCGCCACCTCTACGCCTTCCTGCTCAACAAGTGGTATTTCGACGAGATCTACGACGCGATCATCGTCCGGCCCGCCCGCGGCACGGCCGGCGTGCTGTGGAAGCGCGGCGACGGCTCGATCATCGACGGCGCCATCAACGGGCTGGCGCTGGGGGTGGTGCCCTTCTTCTCGCGCCTCGCGGGTCGGGCGCAGTCGGGCTACCTGTTCCACTACGCCTTCGCGATGGTGCTGGGGATCGTGGTGATCGTCACCTGGCTGATGATCCGGGGGGGCTGAGGCATGGACAACCTGATCTCGATCATCGTCTTCCTGCCGACCATCGCGGCCGTGATCCTTGCGCTGTTCCTGCGCGGCGAGGACGAGGCGGCGCAGAAGAACGCGAAGTGGCTCGCGCTGATCGCCACATCGGCCACCTTCGTGATCTCGCTGTTCCTGCTGGCGGGCTTCGACCCGGGCGACACCGGCTTTCAGTTCGTGGAACAGCGCGAGTGGCTCCTGGGCCTGACCTACAAGGTGGGGGTCGACGGCATCTCGATCCTGTTCGTGATGCTGACCACCTTCCTGATGCCGCTGGTGATCGCGAGCGCGTGGGACGTCACCCACCGCGTAAAGGAATACATGGTGGCGTTCCTGCTGCTCGAGACGCTGATGCTCGGCGTCTTCGTCGCGCTCGACCTCGTGCTGTTCTACCTGTTCTTCGAGGGCGGCCTGATCCCGATGTTCCTCATCATCGGCATCTGGGGCGGCAAGAACCGCATCTACGCGGCGTTCAAGTTCTTCCTCTACACCTTCCTCGGCTCGCTGCTGATGCTGGTGGCGATGATCGCCATGTATGTCGATGCCGGCACGACCGACATCGTGGCGCTGCTCGACCACAACTTCGGCACCGAAGCAGTAAGCGTGCTCGGCATCCAGGTGCTGGGGGGCGTGCAGACGCTCATGTGGCTGGCCTTCTTCGCCTCCTTCGCGGTGAAGATGCCGATGTGGCCGGTCCACACCTGGCTGCCCGACGCGCACGTGCAGGCGCCGACCGCGGGCTCGGTCGTGCTGGCGGCGATCCTGCTCAAGATGGGGGGCTACGGCTTCCTGCGCTTCTCGCTGCCGATGTTCCCCGTCGCGTCCGACCTGCTTGCGCCGCTCGTGCTGTGGCTGTCGGCCATCGCCATCGTCTACGCCTCGCTCGTGGCGCTGGCGCAGGAAGACATGAAGAAGCTCATCGCCTACTCGTCGGTCGCGCACATGGGCTACGTGACGATGGGCATCTTCGCGGCCAACCAGCAGGGCATCGACGGCGCCATCTTCCAGATGATCAGCCACGGCTTCGTCTCGGGCGCGCTCTTCCTCGTCGTCGGCGTCATCTACGACCGGATGCACACGCGCGAGATCGACGCCTACGGGGGCCTGCTGGTGCGGATGCCGGTCTTTGCCGCGATCTTCCTGCTGTTCACCATGGCCAATGTGGGCCTGCCGGGCACAAGCGGGTTCGTGGGAGAGTTCCTGGCCATCGTCGGCGTCTTCCAGGTCAACACCTGGGTCGCCTTCGTCGCGGCCACGGGGGTGATCCTGTCGGCGGGCTATGCGCTATGGCTCTATCGCCGAGTAGTGCTGGGGGATCTCATCAAGGAGAGCCTCAAGTCGATCAAGGAGACGACCGCCCGCGAGCGGGCGATCTTCGCGCCGCTCGTGGTGATGACGCTGCTTCTGGGCGTCTACCCGAGCCTCGCCACCGACATCATCGGCCCGAGCGTCACCGCGCTCGTGGGCGAGTACGAGACCGCACTGCTCGAGGCCGGAGACATCCGCCTCGCCATGGGAGAGTGACATGGGCGCCGACCTCGCCATCCTGCTGCCCGAAATCTTCCTGGCCGTCTACGCCATGTCGGCGCTGCTCTTCGCCGTCTGGACGGGCAAGGACCAGATGGCCTCCATGGTCCTGTGGACGACCGCGGCGGTCTTCGTCGCCGTGGCGATCTGGATCGGGCTGTCGCCCGGCGGCACGCGCGAAGCCTTCGGTGGCATGTTCGTCGACGACGGTTTCGCCCGCTTCGCCAAGATCGTGTGCCTCCTGTCGGCGGCGGCGGTGCTGCTGCTGTCGGAGAGCTACATGGTCCGGCGCGACCTCCTGCGCTTCGAATACCCGGTGCTGATCACGCTGGCCGTCACCGGCATGATGGTGATGGTCTCGGCCGGCGACCTGATCGCGCTCTATCTCGGGCTCGAGCTGCAATCGCTCGCGCTCTACGTCGTCGCCGCCATCCGGCGCGACAACGTGCGCTCGACCGAGGCGGGGCTGAAATACTACGTGCTCGGCTCGCTCTCGTCGGGGATGCTGCTCTACGGCGCGTCGCTGGTCTACGGCTATTCGGGCACGACCGAGTTCGCCGGCATCGTCACTGCGGCGACCGACGGCGAGATCGGCCTCGGCCTCGTGATCGGGCTGTCGTTCATGGCCGCCGGCATCGCCTTCAAGGTCTCGGCCGCGCCCTTCCACATGTGGACGCCCGATGTCTACGAGGGCTCGCCCACGCCGGTCACCGCCTTCTTCGCCACCGCGCCCAAGATGGCGGCGATGGCGATGTTCGCCCGCGTCCTGCACGACGCCTTCGGGCAGGCGGTGGGTGACTGGCAGCAGATCGTGGCCTTTCTCGCCGTCGCCTCGGTGTTCCTCGGGGGCGTGGCCGCGATCGGGCAGCGCGACATCAAGCGGCTGATGGCCTATTCGTCGATCGCGCACATGGGCTATGCGCTGATCGGGCTGGCGGCCGGCACCGCGGCCGGCGTCGAGGCAATGCTGATCTACATGGCGATCTACATCGCCATGAACATCGGCACCTTCGCCTTCATCCTGTCGATGAGCCGCGAGGGGCAGGCGATCACGCGGATCGACACGCTCAACATGCTGTCGGAGCGCGAGCCAGCCAAGGCGTTCGCGCTGCTCGTGCTGCTGTTCTCGATGGCGGGCGTGCCGCCGCTCGTGGGCTTCTTCGCCAAGTTCGCGGTGCTGACGGCGGCGGTCGAGGCGGGGCTCGCCTGGCTCGCCGTGGCCGGCGTGCTCGCGGCGGTGATCAACGCCTACTACTATCTGCGCATCGTCTACCTGATGTATTTCGGCTCGCCCGACGTCGACCGGATCGACGGCAAGATGGGCGCGGTGCAGTGGGGGTTCCTGATGGCCTCGGCGGCGGTGATGGTGCTGGGCGTCATCAACCTCTTCGGCGTGGACGGGGCCGCGGCGGCCGCCGCGGCGGCCCTTGTCGACTGACGGCCGAGCCGTCGCCGGGGCCGGCTGGCCCCCCGGTTTGGGGCGGATCGTGCTGCCCCGGGTCGACAGCACAATGGCCGAGGCCGCGCGGCGCGCCCCCGAGCTGACCGGCACGACCTGGATCATGGCCGCCGAGCAGACGGCCGCGCGCGGCCGGCAGGGCCGCCCCTGGGCGATGCCGCCGGGCAACTTCGCGGCGACCCTCGTGACGTGGCCGGATCCGGGGCCGGGCACGGGGCCGGGCACGGGGCCGGGCACGGGCGCAGGCGCAGGCGGGGGCCCCGCGCAGGCGGCGCTGCGCAGCTTCGTCGCCGCGCTCGCGCTCTACGAGGCCTTCGTCGGGCTGACGGGAGAGCGCGCGCCCTTCGCGCTGAAATGGCCCAACGACGTGCTGCTGAACGGCGGCAAGGTCGCCGGCATCCTGCTCGAGACGGCGCCGGGCGGCGCGCTCTTCGTGGGCGTGGGCGTCAACCTCGCCGCCGCGCCCGATGCGGCCGACTTGCCCCAGGGCGCGCTGCGGCCCGTTTCGCTCGCGGGCGAGTTGGGGGCCGAGGTGTCGCCCGCCGCCTTCCTCGATGCGCTCGCCCCCGCCTTCGCATTCTGGGAGGGGCGGCTGGTCGAGGAGGGCTTCGCCCCCGTGCGCGAAGCCTGGCTCGCCCGCGCCGCCCGTCTGGGAGAGCCGATCCGCGCCCGCACCGGCCACCGCGAGCTTTCGGGCGTGTTCGAGACGGTCGACGAGGCCGGCCACCTCGTGCTCGCCACGGGCGAGGGGCGCATGTCGGTGGCGGCGGCCGAGGTGTTCCTCTAGGGGGCGCCGGCGAGGGAGGCACCACGCGAAGGGAGGCGCGGACCATGCTGCTCTGCATCGACTGCGGCAACACCAACACCGTCTTTTCCGTCTGGGACGGCACGCGCTTTCTGGTGACGCTGCGCTGCGCCACTGTTCATCAGCGCACGGCCGACGAATACTTCGTCTGGTTCCGCACGCTGCTCGAGCATCACGGGCTGAACGGGCCGGGGGGCCTCGGGATCGACGAAGTGATCGTCTCGTCCACCGTGCCGCGCGTCGTGTTCAACCTGCGCGTCTTCGCCGACCGCTATTTCGGGACGCGCCCGTTGGTGGTGGGCAAGCCCGGCTGCCTGCTGCCGGTGCCGCCACGCGTCGATTTCGGCACGCAGGTCGGCCCCGACCGGCTGGTCAACACGGCCGGCGCCTTCGACCGCCACGGCGGCGACCTGATCGTGGTCGATTTCGGCACCGCCACGACCTTCGACGTGGTCGCCGTCGACGGCGCCTATGTGGGGGGCGTGATCGCGCCGGGGGTGAATCTGAGCCTCGAGGCGCTGCACGCGGCCGCAGCGGCGCTGCCCCATGTCGACGTCACCAGGCCCCCGCACGTGATCGGCACCAACACGGTCGACTGCATGACCTCGGGTGTCTTCTGGGGCTATGTCGGCCTGATCGGCGGCATCTGCGGGAGAATCCGCGCCGAATACGGCGCGCCCATGAAGGTGATCGCGACCGGGGGCCTTGCGCCGCTGTTCCAGCAGGGCGATACGCTGTTCGACGCCTTCGAGGACGATCTCACGATGCACGGCCTGACCGTCATCCACGCCTACAACAAGACGATTGGCAGCCCTGAATGAATGATAGCACCGCCCGCCTGATCTACCTGCCCCTCGGCGGGGCCGGGGAAGTCGGCATGAACGCCTATGTCTACGGCTACGGCCCGCCCGGCGCGGAGCGGCTGGTGCTGGTCGATCTGGGCGTCACCTTTCCCAACATGGACACGACGCCGGGGGTCGATCTGATCTTTCCCGACCTCGCGTGGCTGATCGAGCGGAAGGACCGGCTCGAGGCCATCGTCATCACCCACGGCCACGAGGACCATATCGGCGCGCTCGCCCATTTCTGGGGGCAGCTCGAGGCGCCGATCTATGCCCGCCGCTTCACCGCCGCGCTGGCCCTGCGGAAGATGGAGGAGCAGGGGCAGCCGATCCACGACCTGCACGTGACCCACCCCTGGCCCGAGGAGCGCGAGGCGGGCCCCTTCCGCATCGCCTTCGTGCCGGTCTCGCACTCGATCCCCGAAAGCTCGGCCATCGTGCTCGACACGCCCGCGGGCCGCGTCGTGCATACCGGCGACTTCAAGCTCGACGGCTCGCCGGTGGTGGGCGAGCCCTTCGATCCCGACCTCTGGGGCAAGATCGCCGCAGGGGGCGTCAAGGTGCTGACCTGCGATTCGACGAATATCGGCGTCGCCCATCCCGGCCGCTCGGAGAGCACGGTGGGCCCGAAGATCACCGAACTGGTCGCGGGGCACACGACCGGCATGGTCGTGGCCACCACCTTCGCCTCGAACGTCGCGCGGGTGAAGACGCTGGCCGAGGCGGGCCTCGCTGCCGGCCGCTCCGTCTGCCTTCTGGGGCGTGCGATGCAGCGGATGGTGCAGGTGTCCAAGGAGACGGGCGTCGTCGACGACTTTCCCGCGACCGTGCCCGCCGAAGAGGCGACGCAGATCCCCCGCGAGAACCTGATGCTGATCGTCACCGGCAGCCAGGGCGAGCGACGTGCAGCCTCGGCCCAACTCGCGCGCGGCAAGTATCTCGGGCTGGAGATGAAGGAGGGCGACCTCTTCCTCTTCTCGTCCAAGACGATCCCCGGCAACGAGCGCGGCGTGCTCGAGATCGTCAACCAGCTCTCGGCGAAGGGCGTCGACGTGGTGGACGATTCGATGTCCGACTACCACGTCTCGGGCCACGCCAACCGGCCCGACCTCGAGATGCTGCACGAGCTGATGCGCCCCGAGATGGTCGTGCCGATGCACGGCGAGCACCGGATGCTGCGGGCGCACGCCAAGGCGGCCGAGGCGCGCGGCATCCCCGCGGCGATCGCCACCAACGGCACGATGCTCGACCTGACGGGGAAAAAGCCGGTGGTGGCCGAGCGCATCGAGGCGGGACGCACCTATCTCGACGGGTCGGTGAAGATCGGCGCGCTCGACGGCGTGGTGCGCGACCGCATCCGCATGGCGCTGAACGGGCACGCGATGCTCAATCTCATCCTCGACGAAGCCGACGCGCCCCTGGGCGAGCCCTGGGCCGAGACGATGGGCCTGCCCGAAAAGGGCCGGTCGCGCGCGCCGCTGGTCGAGGTGATCGAGGCCGAGGTGTCGCGCGCCCTGTCGGCGGCCGAGCAGGCGGTTCTGGCCGACGATGACAAGCTCGAGGACATGCTGCGGCGCATAATGCGGCAGGTCAGCGTCGAGGAGATCGGGCGCAAGCCCGAGGTGACGGTGGTCATCTCGCGGCTGGGCTGACGTCACAGTTCCGGCGCGACGGAAACGGCGCTAGGATCGGGGCACTGGTCGTCCCCCGTCCTTCAGAAAGGTCGCGCCATGCTCAGCCGGACTCCCGATACCATCGTCACCTTCGGTGACAGCCTCAGCGATTCGGGGGCCGTCTTCGGGCTGACGAGCGCGCTGTTCGTCGATCCGCTGGCGATCCCGGTGCCGGGGCCGCTGCTGTCGACGCCGGGCTATGCCGGCGTCTTTTCCGACGGGCCGGTGCATACCCAGCGGCTCGCGGCCGAGCTCGGCGCGGGCCTCGACGGCTACGCCGTGGGCGGGGCGCGTGCCGCGGCAGAGCGGAGCGCGGCCGACACGGTGGGCCAGGCGGCCGCGCTGATCGATCCGCTTCTCGACGCGGGCAGCCGAGATACCCTGCTGTCCTACGGGATCGACCTTGCCGGCCAGTCCGGACGGTTTCTCGGTGGCGAGGCACCGTTCCCCGGCGCGCAGCCACCGCTGGCCGCCTCGGGCGACACGGTGCTCGCCACCGTCTTCATCGGGCTGAACGATTTCGCCGCCTTCGCCGACGACATCGTGGCCAACCCGCTGGGCGCCCTGCTCGACGCGCCCGGCTTCCTTCTCGACCTTGCCGGCGCCACGCGCGACACGGTGCGCGACATCGCGGCCTCGCCCCTGATCGACCAGGTGGCGCTCTACCTGCTGCCCTCGCTCGGCGTCTTCCCCACGCCCGACGGCACCGATTCGGGCGCGCTCGCGTTCGCCGACGGGCTTGTCGACACCTACAATGCGGGGCTGCGCCTCCTGGGGCTCGAGCTCGAGCTGACCGGCGCGGCCGAGGTGGAGATCGTCCGCTCCGACCTGATCCTCGAAGAGATCGCGGCCGATCCCGGCACCTTCGGCTTTCTCTCCGAGGGGCCCTACTACCTCGGCACCGGCACACCGAATGTCGATCTCGGCGCGGTTCCGCCACTGTCCTTCGCGGTCACCCCCGAGGTCGCTGAGCTGCCGCTGCGCCAGGTCGTGTTCCTCGACGAGGTGCACCCCACGGCGACGGTGCATTCCATCCTCGGCGCGTTCGGTACCGCCTCGCTGACCAGGAACACGCTGTTTCTCGACGACGGCGACAACCTGCGCTTCGGCGGGACCGGCGACGACCTCGTGCTTGCAGGCGACGGCGACGACAGGATCTTCCTCAGCCGCGGCGAGGATATCGCGCTGGGGGGCCGCGGCGACGACAAGCTCTACGGCCAGGGCGGCGATGACATCCTGGTGGGCGGATCCGGCGACGACGATCTGCGCGGCGGGCGCGGCGACGACCTGCTGGCAGGCGGCGACGGCGACGACCTGCTGATCGGCAATTCGGGCGACGACCTGCTGATCGGCGGGCGAGGCAGCGATGTCGTGGCGGGTCACGGGGGCGACGACGTGATGCTGTGGATCGACCCGCGCCTGACCGGCGGCGACGACGGATCGCGCGATGTCTTCTACGGCGGGCGGGGGCGCGATACGCTCTACCTCGTCTCCGACACGGCGGGCGCGGCCGATCTGCAGGCCGCAATCACCGCGCTCGACCCCGCAGCGACAGCGTTCGGCGCGTATGACCTCTCGGCGCACGGCATCCGGGCCTTCGACATCGAGGAGGTCGTGGTGCTGAGCGGGGGGCTCGCCGACCTTCAGCCCGGGGCCGAACTCATCGGCGCGCCGGGCACGCTCCTGTCCGACGCCGCCGCCTGGGGCCTTGTCTGACGCCACGACCCGCGTGGAGTCGGGCAGGGCTCAGGCGAACGAGCGCAGGAGGAAGTCGGGCACGTGGTCGCCCATGCCGACCACGGGTTCGTCGTCGGAGCGGCGGCCGCGGCCCCCGCGCGAGGACGACCGGCGCCCGCCCGGCGCGGGCGACTGGGTTCGCGGCGGCTCGGCCCGTTCCTCCTCGGCCCGTTTGGGCTCGGCCGGTTCCGCTTCGGCCCGTTCCGCTTCGGCCCGTTCCGCTTCGGCCCGTTCCGCTTCGGCCCGTTCCGCTTCGGCCCGTTCCGCTTCGACCCGTTCCGCTTCGGCTGGCGCACTCTCTGCCGCCGGAGCGCTTTCCACTGCTTCGGGAGCGGCGGGAGCCTCTTCGACAGGCGACGCCGCCGCCGCCGGCGTGTCGGCCTTCTTGCGCGAGCGGCTGCGGCGGGAGCGGGTGGGCCGCGCCTCGGCCTTGCCCTCGGGCGCGTCGGCGTCCGCCGCCTCGGGTGTGGCGTGCGGCGCCCCGTCGGCGCGGGCCGGGCGATCGACGCGCGGCACGTCGCGCCCGATCATCTGCTCGATGGCAGCCAGCGCCTTGTCGTCACCCGGCGTCGCCGCGATGGTAAAGGCGCGGCCCTCGCGGCCCGCGCGGCCCGTGCGGCCGATCCGGTGCACGTAATCCTCGGGGTGGCCCGGCACGTCGAAGTTGAAGACGTGGGAGACGTTGGGGATGTCGAGGCCGCGCGCCGCCACGTCGGAGGCGACGAGAAACTTGAGCGTCCCGTCGCGGAAGGCGTCGAGGGTGCGGGTGCGCTGCGACTGGTCGAGATCGCCGTGGATCGCGGCGGCGTCGAGCCCGTGCTTCTTGAGCGACTTCGCCACCACGTCGACATCGACCTTGCGGTTGCAGAAGATGATCGCGTTGCGCAGGTCGTCACCCTCCGACGCGATGAAGTCCCGCAGCACGCCGCGCTTCTCGCTGGCCGCGCGGTCCTTCCGGCTCGGCTTGAACTGCACGACGCCCTGCGTGATCGTCTCCGACGCGGTGGCCTGACGGGCCACCTCCACCCGCGCGGGATTGGTCAGGAAGGTCTTGGTCAGCCGCTCGATCTCGGGCGGCATCGTGGCCGAGAAGAACAGCGTCTGCCGCACCAGCGGGTTGGTCAGGCCGAAGATGCGCTCGATGTCGGGGATGAAGCCCATGTCGAGCATCCGGTCGGCCTCGTCGACCACCATGACCTTGACGTCGGCGAGGATCAGCTTGCCCCGCTCGAAATGGTCGAGCAGGCGCCCCGGCGTGGCGATCAGCACGTCGACGCCGCGGCCGATCAGCTTGTCCTGCTCTCCGAAGCTGACGCCGCCGATCAGCAGCGCCTTGGTGAGCTTGGTGTGCCGGGCGTAGGTGTCGAAGTTCTCGGCCACCTGCGCCGCGAGCTCGCGCGTGGGGCAGAGCACGAGGCTGCGCGGCATCATCGCGCGCGCGCGGCCGCGCTTGAGCAGCGTGATCATCGGCAGTGTGAACGAGGCGGTCTTGCCCGTGCCCGTCTGTGCGATGCCCAGCACGTCGCGGCCCTCGAGGGCGGGAGGGATCGCGCCCTCCTGGATCGGCGTGGGGATTTCGTAGCCGGCTTCCTCGACGGCCTTGAGAACCTTGGGGTCGAGCTTGAGATCGGAAAACTTGGTCATGTCTGTCCCGGTCGGGCGGCCGGCGCTCTGGCTTCGGCCGCGGGGCGAATCGGGACGCATGGTTCGGACGCCCCGGCGTCACGGAGCGGCGCGGATCGCCAACTCTCGCGCGCGCCTTAACCCGTTATCCGGCTTGGGTCAATCGCGGGCCCCCTGCGGTGCCGCGATGCAGCGACGCATCGCCCATCCATGACCGATCTGTCGCAGCGCCCGCCTGTCACGGTCACGCGCGGGGCCGCCGTCTTCAGATGTCGCGCACGCGGCCTGGGTCCAGCCGGCCGCGCACCCAGTCCCACAGGGCGAGCAGGTTGCCGCGCAGGCGCCCGCGACTGTCGGCCCAGGGGCGGGGGCGTGGCGTGTAGTAGAGGTTGGAGGCGAGGTTCCGGCCCATCATGTCGGCCGCGTGGCGGCGGGTCATGGTGCCCTTCCGCACGAGGTAGACGGGGTTGGCCACCTGGCTGTAGCCGAGGCGCAGCCCCGGCGAACGCGCCATCTTGGTGCCGAGATGGACGCCGACGAGCCCCTCGTGCCGCACGAGGCGCCCGTGCGGCGCGAGCTGGCGCGAGAAGTCGATGTCTTCCAGCCAGCCGTAGAGCGGCAGCGCCTCGTCGAAGCGCAGGCCGTGGGCGCGGATCGGCGCCATTCGCAGGGCGAAGTTGCAGCCGTAGCCCGAATAGGCGGGCCGCACCTCGCCTGCGCGGGGCGTCGCCCGCGCGAGGGCGGCGGCGGCCTCGTCGTGCGACAGGCCCGGCCCGGTCACGCCGTCGGCCACGACCTTTCCCGTGACCAGCACGATGTCGGGCGCGTCCGTCATCAATGCCTCGAGCCCGGCGAGCCAGTCGGGCGCCATCAGGAAGTCGTCGTCGATGAACAGCACGATGTCTTCGCCGGACAGCGCGTCGAGTATGGTGTTGCGCTGTGGGCAGGAGCCCTTCGGCCCGGTCAGGAGCCGCGTCTCGAAGGGCAGGCCATCGGTCGCGCCGGGCGCGACGTCGTCGGGTGTGACGGCCGAGATCAGCACGAGATCGGGGCGCCGGGTCTGCGCGGCGAGGGCGCGCAGCGTGGGCGTGAGCACCGGTGCGCGCCCGGTCGTCGCGATGCCGACCGCGAGGCGCCCGGGCAGCAGCGGGCCCGCCGCACCGCCGGGGTGCGATGCGGCCGCGGCGTGCCGCCGCGCCGCGTGCGCGCCGCCGTCGTGACGCGCGTCGTCGGCGAGGTCGGGCTGCAGTGGTGGCGCCGAAGCGTCCATCGGGGTCTCCCGTCGTGTTGTGTGGCCATGATCCTGCCACGTTTCTCGCCCACCCTCGCCGCGAGTGGCGGGCGCGGCCGTGTCGCGGAGGGCAGAATGCCTGCGAGAGTGGGTCGGAACATGACCGAAAGGTGCCCGGACTGGGCCGTTCCCTCGCGCCGTTGGGCGTGGCGGATCGTCTGCGGCGCGTGCCTGCTGTTCTGGACGGCAGTCATCGTCCTGGCCGTCTGAGCCCCGCGGCGATGCCCCCCAGACCCGGCTGTTCCCGTCGCCCCGACCGGCTCAGCGGGCGCCCTTCTGGCTGAGGAGCACCCCCAGCGTGCGGACCACGATCGCCACGTCGCCGGCCAGCGTGCGCTCGCGCACGTAGCGTGCGTCGAGGGCCACGCGCTCGTCGAAGGTCGTGTCGCTGCGGCCGCTCACCTGCCACAGTCCGGTAATGCCCGGGCGCACCGACAGGTAGTCGCCGGAATGCTCGCGGTAGAGCGGCAGCTCCTCGGCGATGATGGGCCGCGGGCCGACCACCGACATGTCGCCGCGCAGCACGTTGATGAATTGCGGCAGCTCGTCGAGACTGGTGCGGCGCAGGATGTCGCCGAGACACGAGACGCGCGGGTCGTTCGTCAGCTTGCGCGTCGCCTGCCATTCGGCCCGCGCCACCGGGTCCGCGGCGAGCAGCTCGGCGAGGCGTGCCTCGGCATCGGGCACCATCGTACGAAACTTGATGCAGCGGAAGCGGCGGCCGCCCCGGCCGATCCGCTCATGCGCGAAGAAGACGGGGCCGCCCTCGCGCCACAGGAGGATCCCGGCGATCAACAGCAGCGCCGGCGCGAGAAAGAGCAGGGCGGCGAGGGAAAAGGCAATGTCGAACAGCCGTTTCGCCTCTATGCGGCGCCGGCCCGCCGCGTTCTGCAACGGGCCGGGGCGGCGGCCGGCTCCGAAGAGCGCCGCACCGTCCTGGCCGTAGCGGATCGGTCCGCCGAAGCGGTCGCGCGAGTTGCTTTGCACGCTCATCTTTCACCTCAGCTGACCGGTTTCCCGGCCAGTCCTCGATTCGCCACCGCGAACCACACCCGCCACCTGCTTGACACAAATGCGCCACGTTTCGTCCCCCCCAGCTGCGAACCAGTCTGTTGCCAATCGGGAGACGGCTGCGCGCCCGCGCCGGGCCTGGCGCCCCGCCGGCCCCCCTTTGTCGGCGCGCCACGGTCTCGCCACAATGCCGCCCTGCGGAGGCCATCGTCGCCATCTGCGCAACGAGGCGTTTCCCCATAAAAAGATAAATTTTTTCAGATAATTGAGAGGCATTTCTCGTGTGGTTCGGGAGGCTTCGGCGGCGCTGCGTTGACAGCGGGGCGGCCGCTTGCGTAGGTCGCGGCCGGTCCGGTGGCGTGGGGGCGCACCGGACTGTCGACGATGCGGCCGGGCGGCCGGGCGGTGGGCCTGGCGCGTCGGTTCGACAGGGTGCGAGGTAGGCGATGGCCCCCAGCGGCAGGATACCGCTTTTCCCGATCGAGACGGGCGACGACTGGTCTGACGGCGCCGGGGCCGCTCTCTTCGGCCGCCTGTCGCGGCTCGCCCGAACGCACCCGGAGGCCCCGGCCCTGCTGGCCGGCTCCCTGCCCGGCGGGGGGATGCGCCGCGCGGCGTTCGTCGCCGAAGCAGAGGCGGTGGCAGGCACCCTCGTTGCGGCCGGGGTCGCGCCCGGCGATCTCGTGGGGGTCTGCGCGGGCCGCTCGGTCGAGGCGGTGGTGGCGATGGCCGGCTGCCTCGCGGCCGGGGCGGGCTACGTTCCGCTCGACCCGCAGCACGCGGCCGGCCAGGTCGGCACGCTCGCGAGGGATGCCGGCATCGGACTGTGCCTCGTGGGGGGCGGGCCGGGCGCCGCGGCAGACCTGCCCGCCGGCATCGCCCGGCTGCCGATCGCCGAGGCGCGCCGCGCCCGCCGACCGGATACGCTGCCCGACGAGCCGGGGGGCGAGGCGCCGGCCTGTCTGCTCTACACGTCGGGCACGACGGGCCGCCCGAAGGGCGTCGTCATTCCCCGCCGCGCGGTCGCGGCGCATGCCGGGCAGCGCTGGTTCGGGCTCGGGCCGTCCGACCGCGTGCTGCACCTGACCACGCCCGCCGCCGACGGCGCGCTCTTCGACATGTGGGCGGGCCTGCTCTCGGGCGCCGCCGTGGCCGTGCTGGAAGAGGCGGTGCCGACGCCGGCCTCGGTGGCGGCGGCGATGCGGCGCCACCGGGTGACGGCGATCCTGTGGTATGCCGCGCTGCACCACATGGTGATCGACCACGACGTCGATGCCTTCGAGAGCGTGCGCCTGAACGTCGCCGGGGGCGAGCGGATGTCGCCCGGCCATGCCGCGCGGCTGCTCGCCCGCTGGCCGGGGATCGAGCTGTGGAACTCCTACGGGCCGACCGAGGCGACCGTGGGCGCCCTGCGCCAGCGGGTCACCGCAGAGGTGGCGGCGGCGGACGACATCCCCCTCGGCACGCCCTACGAGGGCTACGAGGCGTTTCTGCGCGCCCCCGACGGCACGCCCCTGCCGGCCGACGCGGGCGCCGAGGGCGAGATCGTGCTGGCGGGCGCCGGCCTTGCGCTCGGCTACCACGGGCAGCCCGCGGCGACGGCGGCCGCCTTCGTGCCCGACCCGCGGCCGGGCCGGTCTGGCACGGTCTATCGCACCGGCGACCGGGGGCGGCAGCGGTCCGACGCCGCGCTCGACTTCCTCGGGCGGGCCGACCGGCAGGCCAAGGTGGGCGGCCGGCGGGTCGAACTCGACGGGATCGAGGCGGCGCTCGCCGGCGTGCCCGGCGTCGCCGCTGCGGCGGTCTGGGCCGTCGAGGGGCCGGGCGGGGCGCGCCTCGCCGCCGCCATCGCCCCGGAGCCGGGCGCCGAGCGGCAGGGGCTTGCGGGCCGGGCGCGACACGAGGCGGCGCGCGTCGTGGGCGCGGCTGCCCTGCCGGGGCGGATCGCGCTGGTCGAGGCGATGCCGCTGACCCCGGCGGGCAAGATCGACCGGCACGCCCTCGCGGTGTCGCTGGCCGAGGGCTTTCCGCCGGACGAGACCGACGCGGCGCGCGGGGCCGACGCGGCGCGCGAGACCGACCCGGCGCGCGGGGCAGCCGGGGCACCTTCCGGCGCGCGGGCCGTTCTGGCGCGGGTGTGGGACGCGCTGCTCGGCTGCGGCACCCCGCCCGACGACGCCACGTTCTTCGACCTCGGCGGCAACTCGCTCCTGCTGATCGAGGCGCACCGGCGGATCGAGGCGGCGCTGGGCCTGCGCCTGCCCGTGGCCGAGCTCTTCGCCGCCCCCCGCTTCGGTGCGCTCGCCGCCCGGCTCGACATGCTGGGCGACGGGGCGGCCGGCAGTGCCGCGCCCGCCGCCGCACCCGCCGCCGCGCCCGCCGCACCGGTTGAGGCTCCGGGCGAAGGGCCGCGGCCGGGCGCCGATGCAGACGGCGCCATCGCCATCGTCGGCATGGCCGCGCGCCTGCCGGGCATCGACGCAGACGGCCCGGCCGCGCTCGACGCCCTGTGGGAGGCGATGCGCGCGGCACGCAGCCTCGCCACCCCCGTCGGCGACGCCGCCGCGGGGGGCACCGACGGCCCGGAGGCGCGGCCGATCCTGCCGGGCGCCGACCTCTTCGACGCCGCCCATTTCGGCATCCGCCCGCGCGAGGCCGACCTGATGGACCCGCAGGCACGCGTCTTTCTCGAGCTCTGCCGCCACGCGCTCGACGATGCCGGCATCGCCGGCGAGCGCGGTCCGACCGCCGTCTTCGCCGGTGCGACGCCCTCGACCTACCTGCTGCACAACCTGCTTTCGGGCGGCGCGGCGCCGGCGGAGCATGCCGCGAGCTACCCGTCCGGCGACCCCGCCACCCTGAACGGCAACTCCACCGACGCGCTGGCCACGCGCGTCGCCCACCGGCTGGGGCTGACGGGGCCCGCCATGTCGATCGGAGCGGCCTGCGCCGCCTCGCTCGTCGCGGTGGCACAGGCGGTGACCTGCCTGCGTGCCGGACAGGCCGACACCGCGCTTGCGGGCGGCGTGTCGATCACCTTCCCCAGGCAGCGCCGCAGCCGCGACGGCGGGGCGAGCGCCGGCACCTGCCGGCCCTTCGACGAAGGCGCGGACGGCACCGTTCTCGGCGACGGGGCAGGGGTGGTCGTGCTGCGGCGGTTGGCGGACGCCCTGCGCGACGGCGACCCGGTGCGCGCGGTGATCCGCGGCGTGGGGCTGAGCAACGACGGGGCCGACCGGGCCTCGTTCGCGGCGCCCACCGTCGCGGGGCAGGCGGCGGCGATCGCCCGGGCGCTTGCCGATTCCGGCGTGCCGCCCAGCAGCGTCGGCCACGTCGAGGCGCAGGGCACGGCCACTCCGCTCGGTGACGCCGTCGAGGTGGCGGCGCTTGCCGCGGCCTACGGCGACGACGGTGAGGCCTGGCTGTCGACCATCAAGGGCAACATCGGCCACGCCGACGCCGCCTCGGGCGTGCTCGGCCTGATTCGCACCGTGATGGTGCTGGAGCGCGAAGAGATCCCGCCCGTCGCCCATTTCCGCACGCCGAATCCCGCGCTCGCGCTCGAGGCGACCCGGTTCCGCATTCCCGACCGGCCGGTTCCCTGGAGCCGGCGCGCCGCGCCCCGCCGCGCGGGCGTCTCGAGCTTCGGCGTCGGCGGCACCAACGCCCATGTCGTGCTCGAGGAGGCGCCCGCGGTGCTCGGGGCCTGGGCCCAGGCCGAAGCGCCGGGTGCGCAGATCGTGCCGCTCTCGGCCCGCAGCGCCGGGGCACTGGAAGCGGCCGCCGCGGCGCTGGCCGACCGTCTCGCGCGGCCCGATGCGCCTGCGCTGCCGCGGGTGGCCGCGACGCTCCAGGCCGGCCGGGCGGCAGAGCCCTTCCGTCTCGCCGTCGCCGCCGCCACGCCTCAAGAGGCCGCCGAGCGGCTGCGCGCGGCCCGCATTCCCGAGCGGCCTGCGCCGGCCGAGGCGCCCGGCGTCGTGTTTCTCTTCCCCGGGGAGGGGGGGCAGTACCCGGGCATGGGCGCGGGCCTCTACGCGAGCGAACCGGCCTACCGCGAGGCGATCGACCGGGGCGCCGAGGCGCTGGCCGACCTGATCGGCGAGGACATCCGCCGCCCCCTCTTCGTCCGCGGCATGACCGAGGCCGCGGCGGCCGCCGCCCTGCGCGCCCCGCGCCTCGCCCAGCCCGCGCTCTACCTCACCGAAATCGCCCTCGCCCGGCTGTGGCAGGCGCGCGGCGTCGCGCCCACGGCGCTCGTCGGGCACTCGGTGGGCGAGGTCGCCGCTGCGGCGCTCGCCGGCGTGATGTCGCTCGAGGACGGGCTGCGCCTCGTCGCCCGGCGCGGCGCGCTGATGCAGGCGCAGCCCACGGGCGCGATGCTGGCCGTGCGCGCGCCGCTCGAGGCGCTGGCGCCGCATCTGGGCGAGGGCCTCGACCTCGCCGCGACGAACGCGCCGGAGGCGCAGGTGGTGGCCGGCCCGCCCGGCGCCATCGATGCGCTCGCCGCGCGGCTCGAGGCGGCGGGCCTGCCCGCGACGCGGCTGCACTCGTCGCACGCGGTCCAGTCCGCGATGATGGACGCGGTGGTGGGCCCGCTGCGTGACGAGATCGCCGCGATGACGCTCGACGCGCCCCGGCTGCCGCTCGCCGCGGCGGCGACGGGCGCCTGGATGACAGACGACGAGGCGCGCGACCCGGCCTTCTGGGCCGGTCAGGCACGCGCCTGCATGAATTTCGCCGGCGCCCTTCGGGCGGCGTGCGAAGGGGCGTCCCCGGTGCTGGTGGAGGTGGGGCCTGGCGCCGCGCTGTCCGCCTTCGCCGCGGGCACGCTCGGCCGCGGAGGCCATGGCGGGGTTTCCCAGTCACTGCCGGACCACACCCAGCCGATAAGTGATGTAGATGCCATGGCCTCCGCGTGCGCTTCTCTCTGGCAGGCGGGCGTGCCGCTCGACTGGGCCGCCGCAGGCGCGCGCGCCCGGCGCGTGTCGCTGCCCGGCACCGTCTTTTGCCGCCGCCGCCACTGGGTCGATCCGCCCGGGGACGTCATCGCCGTCGCCGAGCCGGGCCCCGGCCCGGCATCCGGCCCGGCAACCGGCCTTCCCGACGGCGCCGACCGTGCCTCCCGTCTGGAGGACGACCTCGCGCGCCTGCTGGCGCACCTCACCGGCGAGGGCCTCGACCCCGAGGCGGCGCAGAGCACGTTTCTCGACCGCGGCTGCGACTCGCTCCTGCTCGCGGAGTTCTCGGCCTCGATCGCGCGGCGCTGGGGCGTGCGCGTGGGCCTTCCCGACCTGCTCGGCGCGCGCAACACGCTGCCTGCGCTGGCCCGCCATCTCGATGCGGCCCTGAAGGCGGGCGGCTCCGCCCCCACGCCCTCCGGCACGCCGCCGGCGATGGCCCGGCCCGCCGGCCCCATCCCCCTGACCGAGGGACAGAAGGAGATCTGGATGGCCCACCAGATGGGAGACGCCGCCGCCTGCGCCTTCAACGAAACGGTCGTGGTGCGGCTCGACGGGCCGCTCGACGCCGACGCGCTCGGCGCCGCTCTGGCCGATCTCGTGGCGCGCCATGACGCGCTTCGCCTGCGGGTGGCGCGCTCGGGCGAAAGCTTCGACATCGCGCCGCCGCACGCGCCCGACCTGCCGGTGGATGACATCTCCGGCGAGGGGGAGGCGGGCCTCGATCGGCTCGTCGCCACAGACGCGGCCCGGCCCTTCGCGCTGGCGGCCGAGCCCCCCTTGCGCGCCCGCCTCGCCCGGCTGGGCGCGGCGCGACACGCGCTGATCCTGACGCTGCACCACATCGCCTCGGACGGGCGCGCGCAGGAGGTGCTCCTGTCGGATCTCGCCGCGCTCTACACCGCGCGGGTCGAGGGGCGACCGGCCGACCTTCCGCCCGCCCCGTCCTTCGCCGCCCATGCCCGTGCCGTCTCCGAGGCGACGCCGGCCGGGGACGACCTGCGCTGGTGGGCCGAGCACCTTGCGGACCCGCCGCCGCTGCCGGAACTGCCGGCCGACTTTCCCCGGCAGGCCGGCCTGGGGCAGACGGGCGCGAGCCTGAGCGTCGAGATCCCCGCCGCGACCTACCGCGCGGCGCGGCGGGCCGGCGCGGGCCACGGCTGCACCGCCTTCGCCACGCTCTTCGCCGCGACGCGGATCGTGCTGTCGCGCCTGTCGGGCGCGACCGACATGATCCTCGGCGTGCCGATGGCCGCGCGCGCCCGCCTGCCGGAGCCGGACGTGGCGGGGCACTGCGTCAACTTCCTGCCGGTGCGCGTGCCGCTCGACCCCGAGGCGCCGGTCGCCTCGCACCTGGCGGCGGTCGGCCGGACCCTGGCCGCGGCGGCCGAGCGCGACGGCCTGACGCTCGGCACGCTCCTGCGGCACCTCGACCCGCCCCGCGACCTGAGCCGCCCGCCGCTCACCGCGATCCGGGTGAACTTCCAGCGCGCGCCCGGGGCGCTCGCCTTCGGGCCGGCGCGGGGCGAGGCGCGGCCGGGGGCGAAGGCGGCGGTGACCGTCGACCTCGTGCTCAACTTCGTGGAGCACGGCGAGGCGCTGCGCGTCGACGTCGACTACAATGCCGACCTGTTCGCCGAGGCGAGCGTGCGACGCTGGATCGGCCATATCGCAGAGGCGCTCGCGGGGCTGGCCGAGGGCACCGAGCAGCCCGCCGCCGCGCTGCCGCTGCTCGCTCCGGAGGAGGAGCGCGCGCTGGTCGAGGCGGAGAACGCCACGCGCACCGCCTATCCCGCCGACCGGACGGTGGACGACCTCTTCCGGGCGCAGGTCGCCGCCACGCCCGACGCCGTGGCGGCGGAGGATGCCGCCCGCGGCCTGACCTTCGCCGAGCTCGACGCCGCCGCCGACGCGGTCGCCGCCGCGCTGCAGGCGCGCTGGCCCGCGCCGGGGGCGCGCATCGCGGTGTCGGTCCCGCGCGACGCGGACCTGCCCGCGCGGCTGCTCGGCATCCTCAGGGCGGGGCACGCCTACGTTCCGCTCGACCCGGCCCAGCCCGAGGCGCGGCGGCGGCAGGTCGTCGAGGCGGCGCGCGCCGACGGGCTGCTCGCCACCGCCGAGACTGCCTTCGAGACGGGTGTGCCGGTGATCCGTGCCGATGCCCTCGCGCCCGGGGCCCTCGCGCCCGGGGCCCTCGCGCCCGGGGCCCTCGCGCCCGGGGCCCGACCCGCGCCCGCTCCGGTCGAGCCGGAGGCGCCGGCCTACATCATCTTCACCTCCGGCTCGACGGGCACGCCCAAGGGCGTGGCGATCCCGCACCGGGCGATGGTCAACTTCCTCCACTCGATGATCCGGGAGCCGGGGCTGGGCGCGGGCGACCGGCTGCTCGCGGTGACGACGGTGAGCTTCGACATCTCGGTGCTCGAGCTCTTCGGTCCGCTGCTGGCCGGTGGCACGGTGCGCATCGCCACCCGCGACGAGGTGCTGGCCGGCACGCCCGTGGTCGCGGCGGTGAACAGCGGGCACGCCACTGTTCTGCAGGGCACGCCCACGCTGTTCGGGCTGCTGCTCGAGGCGGGGCTGGCCGCGCCGAGGGGGGTGAAGCTGCTCGCCGGGGGCGAGCCGATGCCGCCCGATCTCGCCGAGCGGCTGATGGTCCATGGCGCGGAGCTGTGGAACATGTACGGGCCGACCGAGACGACCGTGTGGTCGGCGGTCAGGCAGCTTGCGCCGGGTGCGGCCATCACCATCGGTCGCCCCATCGCCAACACCGAGCTGCACGTGCTCGACGCGGCGGGGCGCCTCTTGCCGGCGGGCGCGACGGGCGAGCTGTACATCGGTGGCGACGGGCTGGCGCTCGGCTATTTCGGCCGCGACGACCTTACGGAAAAGGCGTTCGTCGAGGTGACGCTCTCGGGGCGGGCACGGCGGCTCTACCGCACGGGCGATCTCGCGCGGCGGCTGGCCTCCGGCGAGATCGTGGTGCTCGGCCGCCGCGACGGGCAGGTCAAGCTGCGCGGCTACCGGATCGAGCTGGGCGAGATCGAGAGCCACCTGCGCGCGCTCGACGGCATTCGGGCGGCGGCCGTCGACAAGCGCAGTATCGGCGGCGAGGACCGGCTGGTCGCCTGGATCGTGCCGGAGCAGGGCGCGCCCGCGCCCGACCGTGCGGCACTGGCAGCAGCGCTGCGCGCGCGGCTGCCCGACTACATGGTGCCGCAGGGCTGGGAGGTGCTCGAGGCGCTGCCGCAGACGGCCAACGGCAAGCTCGACCGCAAGGCCCTCGCGCTGCCCGACAGGTTCGCCGCACCGGGCGCCGCCGCTTCCGGCTGCGGCGCCGTGCCGGGCACGCGCCGGCCGCGTCCGGGGCTGGAGGCGCGGATCGCCTCGGTCTGGGCCGAGGTCCTGGGGGCCGAGCGCGCCGAGCCCGAGGCGACGCTGTTCCAGCTCGGCGCCGACAGCCTCGACGTGTTCCGGATCGCCGCGCGGCTGCAGGCGGAGGGACTCGACCTGGAAACGAAGGACCTCCTCGGCCATCCCTCGATCGCCGCCCTCGCTGTCCACGCCGCGGCGCGCGGGGCGGTGGCCGGCCCGCCGCGCCGCCCCCCGCTTTCCGCCTATCGCGGAGGCGCCCAGCGCAAGGCGCGCCGCGCATCCTGACCGTATCGGGGGGCTCCCGCCCTCCCTCGCGCCCTGTCGGGCGCTCCTCCGGTTGGGCCCGGCCGCGGGCAGATGCCCGCGGCTGTCGCGCTCCCGTCCGGCCGGTTCGCGCCCGTCGCCGCAAGCCCGTCGCCGGAAGCCCGTCGCCGTGGGGGCCCATCGCCTTGGGCGCCCATCGCCTTGGGCGCGTCGAGTCGGGTCGCCATCTCGCGCCGTGCTCCTCTCGCCGCCGGTCGGCACCTCGTTACGGGGGGCCGCGGTGCCGAGACGCGCAACCCTCCCCGGTGTCCCGGCAGGCTCGGGCCAACCGCACCCGCCTCGGCTTCTTTCTGTTCGAAATACGTCGGGGGTGCGGGGGCTGGCCCCCGCTTCCGTCTCCGCCGCCCGCGCCACGACCGGGGCGGGGCGTGCGCTCGGTCGGTCGGCATGCGGTTCGCCCGGCGTCGCCGCCACGGCTTGCGGGCGTCAGCCCCCGCGCCGCGGACCGGGACCGGGGGCGGCAGACGACGCGGCAGCGGTCTTGCCCGGCCGCCGGTGCCGCGTCGTGACCTGCGGCGCCCCCGCCTTCGTGGGGCCGGGGCTCAGGCGGGCAGGGGCAGGGCCCCCTCGCGCACGGTCAGCGCCACGGGGCCGGCATGGCGCAGGGCGATGCAGCCGGGAAAACCGGGGCGCAGCTCGAGCGGGTGGAGCTGCCAGCGCGACGCCACCGCCCCCGACAGGCGCGTGAGGCGGGCGGGCGCGGCGGGCGTCAACGTCACGTCGAAGCTGTCGAGCGGGCGCATGAGGCCGGCCCCCAGTGCCTTGAGCAGCGCCTCCTTGCGCACCCACGCGTTGAAGAAGCCCGCGCGCCACTGATCGGGGGGCAGGGCGGCGAGCTCGGCCCGCTCTGCCGGCGAGAAGAAGCGCGCGGCCACCTCCGGCTCGACCTCGCGCCAGGGCTCGATGTCGATGCCGAGCGCGAGGCGGTGCGGGCCGGTGACGAGCGCAGCCCAGCCACCCGCATGGGCCAGGTTGAAGGCCGGGCCGCGCCCGTCCGCGCCCGTGCCCAGCAGCGGCCGCCCGTGCGGGCCGGTGACCAGCGGCACCGCGCGGGGGGCACAGCCGAGATAGCCGCCGAGGATCTCGCGCATCCTGCCGCGCGCGACCTCGAAGGCGGCGCGGTCGGAGTCGCGGTGATAGCCTGTGGCGCGGGCCAGCTCGGACGCGTCGAGATGGGCGGCGAGCGCGGTGCGGCGCTCGGGCGGGGCGTCGAGCGGCCAGAGCCACAGGTCGAGCGCCACCGCGGCCTCGCTCGCCACGACACGGAGCGTCATCGGTCGGTCCCTCCCCTGGTTGGCGGCAGCCTAGTGGCGGGCGGGCGCCGCTTCCAGAGGCGCGCGCGGCGGGGCGTGCACCGGGCTTCGCCGGCACGCCCGCGTGCGTGGGGAGCGGCGTGCGGGCCCGTCTGCACTGTCCGTCCCGCACTGTCTCTCCCGCACTGGCCGCCGCACTGGCCCGCGGCGGGCAGCCGCGCTAGAACGACCCCACGCCCGCCGCACCACACCAAGGAGACGCCATGCACCCCCGCCCGCTCGCCGCCGCCGCCGCCCTCGCGCTCGCCGCCGCCTGCATCGCCGCGCCGATGACGGCCGGGGCCCAGACACTGTCCGAGCGACAGGCCCGCGACCAGGTCGCGGCCCCCCGCGGAACCGACGTGCGCGTGGCCGACCTGCCCTGGATCACCGGCGAGGTGCGCCAGCAGATCGAGCGGGAACTCGGAGACTACCCCTATTACGCCGCGCTGGTGATGTCGCCGGGCGATCCGGGCGCCACGCCCGCGGGCGGAGCGATCGTCAACTTCCATTCGCCGGAAGCGGCCACGCGCGCGGCACTGGCGGCCTGCAATGCGCAGCGCACATCGGGGCCGGATTGCGTCGTCGTGGCGCAGGTGCTTCCGCGCCGCTACCAGGGCGGTCGACTCACGCTGTCGAGGGCGGCCACGGACGCGCTGCGCGGTGACTTCGGTCGCCTGGACAGTCCGAAGGCGCTCGCGATTTCGCCGGCCACGGGCGCCTTCAGCTTCGCCCGTGGCGACGGGACGCGCGCGCTCGCGAGCTGCAACGCCAAGGCCGCCGAACAGGGCGCGCAGGATTGCCGCATCGTGGTGGCCGAGCAATGAGGCGCGCCTATCTCTCGCCCTGACGGGAGCGAGCTGCGCCGCAGCGATCCTGCCGGGGTGGCAGGGGGGCATGTATTCGGTTACGTGCATGGGTGGCGGAAACTTGCGCCATGTCAAAGCGCGCTCTGCAGAATAGGTGTGCGATCGGTGTCAGAGGGGCCACGTAGCCCCGGATGCCCACAACAAGACCGAGGTAGTTCCCACGTGCCCCAACTCGTGCCAGACGCCCCCCGACACGGCCACAACGCCCGCGCCGACAAGGCGCGTTACGACACCGCCATCGAGGCGGCGATCGACCGTCTCCACGAGGAGGGGCGCTACCGCACCTTCATCGACATCGAGCGGCGCAAGGGGCAGTTCCCCCACGCGATCTGGCGCAAGCCCGACGGCGACGAGAGCGAGATCACGGTCTGGTGCGGCAACGACTATCTCGGCATGGGCCAGCACCCGGTCGTGCTCGCGGCGATGCACGAGGCGCTCGAGGCGACGGGCGCCGGCTCGGGCGGCACGCGCAACATCTCGGGCACCACGATCTGGCACAAGCGTCTCGAAGCCGAGCTCGCCGACCTCCACCAGAAGGAATCGGCGCTGCTCTTCACCTCGGCCTACATCGCCAACGACGCCACGCTCTCCACCCTGCCCAGGCTGCTGCCGGGTCTGATCATCTATTCCGATGCGCTCAACCACGCCTCGATGATCGAGGGCGTGCGCCGCAACGGGGGCGCCAAGCGCATCTTCCGCCACAACGACGTCGCGCATCTGCGAGAGTTGCTCGAGGCCGACGACCCCGACGCGCCCAAGCTCATCGCCTTCGAATCGATCTATTCGATGGACGGCGATTTCGGTCCCATCGCCGAGATCTGCGACCTCGCCGACGAGTTCGGCGCGCTGACCTACATCGACGAGGTGCACGCGGTCGGCATGTATGGCCCGCGCGGCGCGGGCGTGGCCGAGCGCGACCGGCTGATGCACCGGATCGACATCATCAACGGCACGCTGGCCAAGGCCTATGGCGTGATGGGCGGCTACATCGCCGCCTCGGCGAAGATGTGCGACGCGATCCGCTCCTACGCGCCGGGCTTCATCTTCACCACCTCGCTGCCGCCGGCGGTGGCGGCGGGCGCGGCGGCCTCGGTCCGCCACCTCAAGACCGACCAGGCGCGCCGCGACAAGCAGCAGGAGCACGCGCGCGTGCTCAAGGACCGTCTGATCGCGATGGGTCTGCCGATCATCGACCACGGCAGCCACATCGTGCCGGTGATCGTGGGCGACCCGGTGCACTGCAAGGCGATCTCGGACATGCTGCTCGAGGATCACGGCATCTACTGCCAGCCGATCAACTTCCCCACCGTCCCGCGCGGGACGGAGCGGCTGCGCTTCACCCCCTCGCCCGTCCACACGCCGCAGATGATCGACCGTTTGGTGCGCGCGATGGACGGTCTTTGGGCACATTGCGCGCTCAACCGCCAAGACATGGCGGGTTGACGCTCACGAGGGTGCAACGGCGTCACGCTCGTGCTAACCTGACCTTAAGGAGCGGTGAGGCATCGAATCGCCGCCCGTTGGGGACGAGAGCGTGACGCATACAAGGCCGGGCAGATGATGGGGTGGCGGCAGCCGCCCTCCGGAGGGAATGCACCAGAACCGCGCGGGTTCGATGATTTCGACCTGCGCATCGGCGATGTCATGCGCGGCGAGCGGGCCACGATGGGCAAGTCGCTGCTGGATGTGCAGCGCGAGCTCAAGATCAAGGCCACCTACATCGCCGCGATCGAGAACGCCGATATCGCGGCCTTCGAGACGACCGGGTTCATCGCGGGTTACGTCAGATCCTACGCGCGCTATCTGGGTCTCGACCCGGAATGGACGTTCGAGACCTTCTGTGCCGAATCGGGTTTCGCCCCCGTTACCGGCATCGAGAAGACAGCCTCGGTCAGGAACGCAGGCAAGGCGAAGGGGCAAGTCACCGGTCCCGTCTTTCGCAAGCCCGCGCGCGCGATCGAGGGCGAGCGCGACCCGATCGTGCAGCCCCGCGTCTCCTTCGCTCCGGTCGAGCGCAGCCCGCTGTCGTCGATCGAGCCGCGGGCGATCGGCTCGACGCTTGTGCTTCTCGCCCTGATCGGCGGGATCGCCTTCGGCGGCTGGTCGGTGGTCAAGGAGGTGCAGCGCGTCACCGTGTCCCCGGTCGACGAGGCGCCCGAGGCCATCGCGCAGGTCGATCCGCTGGAGGGCGTGCGCTTCGACGCCGGCGACGAGGCGCCCGCGCAGTCGGGCGTGACCGCCGGACGGCCCGATGCCCTCGACAGGCTCTACCGCCCCGAGGCGCTCGACGTGCCCGTGATGGTGCCGCGCGACGGCCCGATCGCCGCGCTCGATCCACGCGCGACGGGGGCTTTGGCCGATGCGGGCGTGCCCGCGTCGCCCGCTGTGTCGCCCTCTCGCCCCGACCCGCTCGGAATCGCCGCCACCGCCGACGATCCGGCGTCGGGCGCGGCCCGGCAGGACGCGATTGCCGCCGCCATTGCCGAGGCCAACGGCCTTGCGAGCGGGGGAGGGGCGCCTGCCGAGCCGCAGACGCCGCGTGTGACCGCCGACATCCCCGAGGTGCTGCTCGTCGCCGTGCGGCCGGCCTGGGTGCGGGTGCGGGCGGCAGACGGCACGGTGCTGCTCGAGCGCATCCTCGAACCCGGCGATTCGTGGGAAGTGCCTGCGACCGAGGCGCCGCCCACCCTGCGCACCGGCGCGGCCGGCGCCGTCTACTTCGCCGTCAACGGGCAGACCTACGGCCCTGCCGGCGGCAACGGCGCGGTTGTCGACCAGATCGCGCTGACCGGCGACGCGCTGACCCGGCAATTCGCGCTGGCCGACCCTGCCGCCTCGGCCGATGCGCGCGAGGCGGTCGCCGTGGCCGAGGCTGCGCTCGGCGAGGCCTCCGGGCCGCTCCCCCTGTCCGACCCCGCGCCGACCGAATAGGCACGCCGGCAGCGGCGACGCGCTGTTCCCGCGCGCCGGGCGCGGCTGTCGCGTTGTCCCGCCGGGGCGGCAGCCCTATCCTGTCGACCGACTCGTCATCAAACCCGGGAAGGCTCCGACATGTCGCACAATCCCGTCCGCCCGTGGCGCAACATCGACCGCCGCCCCTGCCGCCAGATCTCCGTCGGCCCGGTCAAGGTCGGCGGCGACGCGCCGATCAGCGTGCAGACGATGACCAACACGCCTACGACCGACGTGCGCGCCACCATCGAGCAGGTGCAGCGCTGCGCCGAGGCGGGGGCCGACATCGTGCGCATCTCGGTGCCCGACCAGGAGTCGAGCCGCGCCCTGAAGGAGATCGTGCGCGAAAGCCCGGTGCCGATCGTCGCCGACATCCATTTCCACTACAAGCGCGGGATCGAGGCGGCCGAGGCGGGCGCCGCGTGCCTGCGGATCAACCCTGGCAACATCGGCGACGAGAGCCGCGTCAAGGAGGTGATCCGCGCCGCGAAAGACCACAACTGCTCCATCCGCATCGGGGTCAACGCCGGCTCGCTCGAGAAGCACCTGCTCGAGAAATACGGCGAGCCGTGCCCCGACGCGATGGTAGAATCCGGCCTCGAGCACATCAAGATCCTGCAGGACAACGATTTTCACGAGTTCAAGATCTCGGCCAAGGCCTCTGACGTGTTCCTCGCCTCGGCCGCCTACATGGCCATCGCCGAGGCGACCGACTGCCCCATCCATCTCGGCATCACCGAGGCGGGCGGGCTGACGAGCGGCACGATCAAGTCGGCCATCGGTCTGGGGCAGCTTCTGTGGATGGGCATCGGCGACACGCTGCGCGTGAGCCTGTCGGCCGACCCGGTCGAAGAGGTCAAGGTCGGCTTCGAGATCCTCAAGGCGCTGGGGCTGAGGCACCGGGGCGTCAACATCATCTCGTGCCCCTCCTGCGCGCGGCAGGGCTTCGACGTGATCCGCACGGTCGAGGCGCTGGAGAGGCGGCTGGAGCACATCAAGACGCCCATGAGCCTGTCGATCATCGGCTGCGTGGTGAACGGGCCGGGCGAGGCGCTGCTGACCGATGTGGGCTTCACCGGGGGCGGGGCCGGCTCGGGCATGGTCTATCTGGCCGGCAAGCAGAGCCACAAGATGTCGAACGACCAGATGATCGACCACATCGTCGAACAGGTCGAGAAGAAGGCCGAAGAGATCGAGGCGCAGCGCGCCGTCGAGGCCGCCGAGGAAAGCCAGACCGAACCCGCGGAGTGACCGAACGGCACGTCGGGGCCGCGGTGGATGACGCGGCGGCGCGGATGCTTTATGCTAGTCGCACGCGGACGGGGGTCATGGTGTCTCGGGAGGGGGCATGACGACACGCGTCATCCAGAAAACGGGCGCGCCACGCCGAAGGTCGGGCTGCGTTGCCCTGCAGCGGATGCAGGACGCGGGGCTGGGGCCGCTCGGCTGGCTCGCCCCGGATTTCCGCGATCGCGTCGGCGCGGCAGGCACCGATTTCGCCGAGTTCGTGGCCGGACGGATCGCGCACGACCCGCGGACCCAGCATCGCCTGCTTCGGTGCCGCACGGCCGACGAGATGCGCCAGGTGCAGATGCGCTTTCTCGCCGACGCGGCGGCCGTCTACAATGCCGAGACCGGGGCGCATGTGCGCATGTTCGGCGATGCGCCCGTCGTGACGGCCCATTGAGGCAAGGCTGGCCGCGGGCCGTCACCCTCGCGCGGCCGGCGCCATTCAGCCCTCGCCGCGCTCTTCCTCGACCAGCGCGCGCATGCCCTCGAGCGGCACGTAGCCCCGCACCATCCGGTCGCCGAGCACATAGGTCGGCGTGCCCGAGATGCCGAGCTCCTCGGCGAGGGCGTGGTTGGCCTGGATGACCTGCGTGACCGCGTCGTCGCCCATCATGCCGACGATCTCATCCACCGGCAGGCCGAGCTCCTCTCCCACCAGCTCCAGCGACAGCTCGTTCATGTCGCCGCGCATGGTGATGAGCGCGTCGTGGACCTGCTTGTAGGCATCGTCGCCGGCCACGATCCGTGTGGCGATGGCGAAGCGCGAGGCGAGCACGGATTGCTCGCCGAGGATCGGGAACTCCTTGACGACCAGGCGGATGTCGCCGTCGGACGAGACCAGCTCCTGCACCTCGGGGAAGGCGCGGCGGCAATAGCCGCAGCGGTAGTCGATGAACTCGACGATCGTGACGTCGCCCTCGGGGTTGCCGCCCGTCCAGCTGTCGGCATCCTCGAACAGGTCGTCGGCGCGGGCGCCGATCATCTCGGCGTCGGCGGCGACCTGCGCTTCGGCCTCGCGCTCCTCGAGCACCCCGATCGCCTCCATCAGAACCTCGGGGTTCTCCAGCAGGTAGGCGCGCACCTCGGCCCGGAAGGCCGCGCGCTCGTCGTCGGTCATGGCGTCGAAATCGAGGCCCTGCCCGGCGGCGGGCACGGCGAGCGACAGGGAAAGCGACAGGGCGAGCAGCGGCGCGGCGAGGGCGGCGAACGGGCGGCGGGCGGGCATCATGGCGGTTCCTTTCAGTCGTCGGTCTGTGCGGCGATAAGGATGTCCTGCGCACGGCGCCAGCCTTCCGAGCCGCGGGGCAGAAGGCCCTCGGCGCGCTTGGCATGGATGGCGGCGTCCTTCAAGCGGCCGGCCAGCGCGTAGCGCTCGGCGGTCGACAGCGCGGCGGCCCCGGTCTGCCCGGTGCGGGCCTGCGCAAGCGCAAGGTCGCGCAGAAGGGCGGGGTTGCGCCGGTCGCGGGCGCGGGCGCTCTCAAGCACCTCGAGCGCGCGGGCGTCGGCGCCGGTGGCCAGAAGCGCCCGGCCGTAGCCGGCACGGATCAGCGGCTCGCCCGGCGCGAGCTCTGCGGCGCGGGCGTAGGCGGGCACGGCGGCCTCAAAGCTGCGCGCCTCGAACAGCACCCACGCGCGCAGCTCGTGGGCATAGGGATCGTCCGGGCGCCGGGCCACCAGCGCGTCGGCGGCGGAGAGCGCCGCGGCGCCGTCGGCCTGCTGGCTGTGGGCGACCGCGCGGGCGACGAGCGCGGCGTCGGAGGTGTCGCCCCGCTCGATCCGGCGCAGCGTCCATGACGGGTTGCGCAGGTACGCCGAGAGCTTGGCGCGCGAGCGGGCGAACCAGTAGGCGGCGGCCGGGTCGGGCGTGCCCGTCACCGACAGGGCGGCGGCGACGCCCCGGGCCGCGCGCAGCCGGTCGCGCGACAGGGGATGGGTGCGCATGTAGGGGTCCTGCCGGCTGCCCGACAGCGCCTCCTGGCCGGCGAAGATCTCAAGCACCTCGGCCATCGCGTCGGGCTCGATGCCGGCGCGCGCAAGGTAGCGCATGCCGGCCTGGTCGGCCGCGGCCTCCTCGGCGCGCGTATGGCCGAAGAAGCGGCGCATGGCCGAACTCGACGAACCAGCGGCGACCCCGGCGGCGGCGGCCGGGCTCTCGCGCGCCAGCGCGGCAGAGGCGGCCAGGCCCAAGAGCGCGGCGTTGCGCGCGGCCTTCATGTTGGACATCCGCCGCGCGAGATGGCCGTTGGCGAGATGGGCGACCTCGTGGGCGATCACCGCCTGCAGCATCTCGGGCCGGTCCATCCGCAGGAAAAGGCCCGACGTGATCAGGATGGTCGAACTGTCGGCCACGAGCGCGTTCGGCGCGTCGCCCTCGATCAGCAGGATGCGCAGGCTGGCCGGCGAGAGGCCGGCAGCGGCGATCACGGGCCGCGCGAGCTCGCGCAGGGCGCGCTCCAGCTCGGCGTCGCGCAGGAGCGTCTGCGCCGCGGCGGGCAGGGCGAGGGCGAGCGACAGCAGCAGGCCCGCGAGCACCTGCACGATGCGGCGCAGGGTGCCGGTGATGCCGTCGCCTCGTGCCATTGACTGCCCCGCGCCGCCTCGGTAGCGCCAAACAGGCGCTGCACTCGGCGCGACCTTACGGAGCGGAGCATGCGGGCATCAAGCCGGAGCGAGGTCGATCCCTTCATCGTGATGGACGTGATGGAGGCCGCGCGCTTGCGCGAGGAGGCCGGTCACCGCGTGATCCACATGGAGGTGGGCCAGCCCGGAACGCCCGCGCCCGCCGGCGCCCGCGCCGCCCTCGCCCGCGCGATGGAGGAGGCGCCGCTCGGCTACACGGTGGCGCTGGGCATGCCGGCACTTCGGAGCCGCATCGCGCGGCTCTATGCCGAGTGGTACGGGGTCGATCTCAACCCCGACCGCGTGATCATCACGCCCGGCGCGTCGGGCGGGTTCATCCTCGCCTTCACGGCGATGTTCGAGGCGGGCGAGCGGGTGGGGCTCGGCCTGCCTGGATATCCGAGCTATCGCCACATCCTGACCGCGCTCTCGCTCGAGCCGGTTGGGATCGAGACCGCCGAGACGAACCGCTTCCAGCCGGTGCCGGGCGACGTGCCGGAGGGCCTCGCCGGCCTGATCGTCGCCTCGCCCGCCAACCCCTCCGGCACGATGCTCGACCGCGCGGCGCTGGCGGCGCTGGTGGAGCGGGCGCAGGGGATCGGCGCGGCCTTCGTGTCGGACGAGATCTACCACGGGCTGCACTACGAGCGCCCCGCCGTGTCGGCGCTGCAGGTGTCCGACGACGTGGTGGTGGTCAACTCGTTCTCGAAATACTTCTCGATGACCGGCTGGCGCGTGGGCTGGCTGGTGGTGCCCGAGAGCGAGATCCGCCGTTACGAGCGGCTGGCGCAGAACCTCTTCATCTGCCCGCCGCATGCGAGCCAGATCGCCGCGCTCGCGGCGATGGACTGCACCGGGGAGCTCGAGGCCAACCGTGCGGTCTATGCCGAGAACAGGCGGTTGATGGCCGAGGGGCTGCCGGCGGCGGGGCTGGGGCACTTCGCGCCGCCCGACGGGGCGTTCTACGTCTATGCCGACGTGGGCCACCTTCTGCGCGACGGGGCCGACTCGCGGGCGCTGGCGGCGGAAATCCTCGACGCTGCGGGCGTGGCCGTGACGCCGGGGCTCGACTTCGACCCGGCGCGCGGGGGTCGCATGCTGCGCCTCTCCTACGCCGCCGCGACCGCCGACATTGCCGAGGGTCTGGAGCGGCTGGCCGCCTTCACCGCCCGCCGCTGAGAGGCGCGCGCCCCTCCGGCGCGGGGCCGAACAGCGCAGACCGGGGCTCTCGGCTCTCTCGCCCTCCCTCGCGCCCGTGCGGGCGCTTCGCCGCTCGGGCGCGGCGCCCGCTCGCGCGGGGGGCGGCGCCTTGGGGCAGGGGCCTTGGCTCAGGGGATGGTTGGCAAGGCCGGCGGGCAAGGGCTGGTTGGCAAGGGCCGGGTGGGCAAGGCCGGCGGGCAGGGGCCGGGGCGGAGGTGGCTGGCGCCGACCGGGGCGGCTCAGGCGCCGCAGTGCAGGGCACCCCGCTTCAGCGACCCTGTCGTGGCTCGCGCGCCCCTTGCGATGCCTGCCCGGCGGCCTCCCGCTCTCCCGTTCTTCTTCTTCCGCCCGTCCGCGCCCACCTGATCGGATGGTTGTCGGATGGCTCGTGCGGAGCGCGTCACCGGACGGCCGTCGCGGCTCAGGCCGAGCGGGTGGTCTGCGCGCGCTGGCGGAAGGGGGAGGTCTCGGTCGCCGCCTGGGCGAAATCGACGAGGATGCCCTCGAGCGCGCCCATCGTCATGTCGGCCGGCGAGAAGCGGGAATCGCTCGCGTAGCGGTGCAGGATGCTCGCGTTCTCGCCGCGCGACGGCACGTAGTGCATGCTCCAGCCCGCGAACAGGCGCCGGTCAGTCTGCCCGGCGGCCAGCAGCTCGACCCCGCGGTGGCGCGGATCCTGCGCGATGCGCAGGAACAGCGAGGTCGTCGCCTCGCGCGATCCTTCGAGCAGCTGCAGGAAGCCGTCTCCGTCGAACAGCAGCATTCCGGTGACATGGTCCTGCGCGTTGTTGCGTTCGCAGGCGGCGAGGATCGCCTCGAGATCTTCCGGTGCAAGATCGCAGGCGGTGGAGCAATAGGCGAGGCGGAAGAGGGGCATGGACAGGTCTCCGTTCCGGGGTCAGAAGAGCAGGTCGTCGATGTCGTCGGCCGTCGCGGCCGGAGAGGGCGCGGCGGCCCCCGGCGCGTCTTCGGGCGCGCCGTAGAGCGCGGCGTGCACGGCGCGCTCTTCGTCCATCGTGTAACTGGCGTAGATGCGGGCGAGCAGGTCGGCGTCGGGGGCCGTCCGGGGCGCTGCTGCCGCTGCCCCGCCCCCGTGGCCGTCGAGGGCCTCGGCGAGCGCGCCCAGCGCCCGCGACACTTCGGCCAGGCCCGACAGGCGCACCTGCGCGTCCGAGAGCAGGGCGAGGAGCTGCGCGGCCGTCTCGCCGGCCTGTCCCGAGAGCGACTCGAGGCGCGCGGCCCGGGAGGCGCCCGCCTCGGCCTCGGCGCGCGCGCGGTCGAGCGCGGTGCGCAGGTGCCGGCCCGCCCCGGCCACGGCGTCGTTCGACGCCTCGGCCCCCTGCGCCACGGTGCCGAGCCGCGCCTCGCCGTCGGCGGCGGCCGACAGGCTCCTGGAGGCGACGGAGCGCACCTCGGTCGAGAGCGCCGAGAGCGGCCCGCGCGCATCGCCCGAGCGGGCCGCGACGAGGGTTGCGTTGACCGACAGGCGCGAGAGATCGCGCGCGCTCGCGGCAAGGCGGCGAAAGTTGGCGCGGGCGGCGGCGGCGGTCTCGGAGACGTGGGTCGCCTCGGTCTCGGCCACGCGCAGGAGCCGATCGAGGGGGCGCAGGTCGCGCAGCGCGGTCTCGACCATCTCGGCCCGCGCGGCGAGGGTGGCGCGGGCGGCGGCGGCGATGCCCGCCTGCGTGAGCAGGTCGGCGCCGTCGCGGGCGAGCCGCGACAGGCCGTCGAGGGCCGCGCCGACCTCCTCCGAGACGGCCTGCATCGCCTCGGCCGCGCCCCGCATCTGCGCGGCGGCGAGCCGGTCGAGATGCGGGTCGTCGTGGGCAAGCATCGCGGCCACGTGGTCGAGCTGCTGGGCCATCCGGTCGGAGAACTGCATCGCAGAGACGAAGCCCTTGAGCTGCGCACGCCCCTCGGCCCCGCAGCGCCGCGCCTCGCCGGCGATCTCGCCGGCGAGCGCATGTTCCTCGGCGCCGATCCGGGCGAGGTCGGCGAGGCGGCCCTCGATGGCGGGGCCGAGGCGGTCGAGATCGCGCACGGCGGTCCGGCATTCCTCCAGCGTGGCGCCGGCGCGGGCGGCGAGCGCGTCGAGCCGGCCGAGCACGTCGTTGGCGGCCTCGCCGAGGGCGGCGGCGGTGGCGGCGAGCGCGTCGGTATAGTCGTCGAGCGAGCGGATGCCGGCCGAGACGGCGGTGGTGCGCGACAGGGTCGCCACGGCGGCGAGGCTGCGGCCGCAGCGGGCGAGCACCGACACCGCGCCGCGCGCCGCGACCATGTCGACGCCGGCGGCGCGCGCGCCCGTCGCCTCTGCGAGGCCCCAGAGAGCCGAGCGCAGCCGGGCGAGACGGTCGGGCAGCGTCTCCATCCCGCCCGAAGCGGTCTCTGCGCCGTCGTCTGCGCCCGGCCCGTGACCGCCCGGCCCGTGACCGCCCGGCCCGTGACCGCCCGGCCCGGCGCCGTCCGAGCCCTCGGCGTCGTCCTCGAGCAGGGTGGCGAAGTCTTCGAGCGCGCGGGCGATGTCGGTCTGCAGGCGGCGGATGGTCGACAACTCTTCCATGAGCGCGGCGAAGGTCGCCACGCCGCGGGCCGAGATCGTCTGCGCCTCGGCGTGGGCGGGCCGCTCCGGCCGCGCGGCGATACCGGCATCGCGGGCGCGTCCCCCCTCTGCCGCGCCGCTCCCTGCCGCGCCGGTGCCTGCCGTCGCCTCCATAGGCCCTCTCGCTTGACCACGCCCCTGCATCGCCGTCGAAGGTGAACGACGGGTGAATGCAAGCCGCCGGAATCGCTCCAATTCTCCACGCACGGTTACGAAACGTTGAGGCTTATCGGCCAAAGGTGCGCCGCATCGAAGCCCGGAGGACATCCGCATGCGGGAGCCCCCAGAGAAGACCGCCGAAGAGGCGGGTGCGACGCACGTGATCCGCTCTGACCTCGCCGTCGCGGAGGCGGCCAAGGGGATGGCCGCGCTCGTGGCCGCCCTCGACGGGGCGCGCGCGGCCGGGGGCGCGCTCGTCCTCGATCTCGACGCGCCACGGCCGGGGCAGGTCGCGCTGCAACTGCTCGTCGCGGGGCGGGAGGCGGCGTGCCAGGCGGGCCTCGACGTGGCCCTCGGGGCCGAGGCGGCGGCAGCGCTCGCGATGGTCCGGAGCGGGGCATGGACGGAGGAAAAGGCGGCATGAGCACCATCCTGACGGTGGACGACAGCGAGGCGGTGCGCGATCTCGTGCGCTTCACGCTCGAGGCCGAGGGCTACAGCGTGGTCGAGGCCGAGAACGGGCAGGAGGCGCTCGACCGGCTGCGCGCCGATCGGCCGGCGCTCGTCATCACCGACCTCAACATGCCGGTGATGAACGGCATCGACTTCATCCGCTCGGCGCGCGGCGAGGCCGCCGGCAGCGGCATCCCTATCGTGATGCTCACCACCGAGACGGCGCCGGAGATGAAGGCGCAGGGCAAGGAGGCGGGGGCGACCGGCTGGATCAACAAGCCCTTCGACGCCGACAAGCTGATCGCCGTCACCCGAAAGCTGCTGGGGTGAGCCGATGAGCATGGAGCAGGCCACCGCCGCCTTCGTGCAGGAGGCCCACGAGATCCTCTCGGAGCTCGAGGATCTCGTGCTCGGCCTCGAGGACGATCCCGGCCCCGCCGCGATCGACGCGATCTTCCGAAGCCTGCACACGCTCAAGGGCTCGGGCGCGATGTTCGGCTATTCGTCCCTCGCCCGCTTCGCCCACCATTTCGAGAACGCCTACGAAAAAGTGCGCGCGGGCGAGCTGACGGTCGGGCGCGACCTCGTGAACCTCTCGCTCGAGGCGCGCGACCTGCTCGGCGGCTTCCTCGCGCTCGAGGGCGACGTCGAGGCGTCGGAGGCGCTCCTGCACAGCGAGCAGACGCAGCGAATCGTCGCGCGCATCCAGGCGGTGACGGGCGAGGGCGGGGCAGCCGGAGAGCGCACCGCGGCGAGGCCCGACGCCGCAGGGCGGCCCGACGCCGCAGGGGCGATGCCGGCGCGCGGGGGCGGTCCGCGTCGCTACCGCATCCGCTTCCGCCCGCTGCGCGACGCGCTGCGCAACGGGATGCGCCCCGACCTGCTGATGCGCGAGCTCGAAGACCTCGGCACGGTCGCGCTCGCCGTCGACGCGGGCGCCCTGCCGCCGCTCGATGCGCTCGACCCGGCCGATGCCCATCTGACCTGGCTGGCCGAGCTGGAGACGGAGGCCGGGCGCGAGGCGGTGGAGGACGTGTTCATCTTCGCCGACGACGCCGAGCTCGAGATCGAGGAGATCGCCGCCGATACTGCTGCGCCCTTCGACCAGGCCCTGCCGGATGCCGGGGCCGCCGCGCCGGCCCCGAGGCCCGCGGGCGAGGCGGGCGCCACCGCGCCCCGGCCCGCCGAGGGCGGCCGCGGCACCGGCGCGGCCAGGCCGGGCGAAAGCCTGCGCATCGCCGCCTCGCGCCTCGACGAGATGATGGATTCGCTCGGCGAGCTCGTCATCGCCCAGGCCCGCCTCGGCGCCGTGGCCGAGCGCATCTCCGACCCCATCCTCGAGACGGTGGTCGAAGAGATCGGCGCGCTCGTGCTCGGGCTGCGCGACGCCACGCTCTCGATCCGGATGCTGCCGGTCGAGACCGTGTTCGGCAAGTTCCGCCGCGTGGTCCGCGACCTCTCGGCCGAGCTCGGCAAGGAGGTGCGGCTCGTCATCGAGGGCGGCGAGACCGAGATCGACAAGAACGTGATCGACCGCATCGGCGACCCGCTGGTGCACATGATCCGCAATTCGCTCGACCACGGGATCGAGGCCGCCGACGACCGCACCGCTGCCGGCAAGCCGGCCGCGGGCACGCTGCGCCTCTCGGCCCGGCAGGAGGGCGGCGAGATCCTGGTGACGATCGAGGATGACGGGCGCGGCCTCGATGCCGCCGCGATCCGCGCCAAGGCGGTCGAGCGGGGCCTCCTGCCGGAAGAGGCCGAGCCCGACGAGCGCACCCTGCACCACCTGATCTTCGAGCCCGGCTTCTCGACCGCACGAGAGCTGTCCGCGGTGTCGGGCCGCGGCGTCGGGATGGACGCGGTGCGCAGCGCCATCGACCAGCTCGGCGGCGCGGTCGAGGTCGCCTCGCGCGCCGGGAAGGGCACCCGCGTCACCCTGCGCCTGCCGGTGACGCTCGCCATCGTCGACGGGTTGCGGGTACGGCTCGGCGGGCAGGTCTACGTCATCCCGCTCTCGGCGGTCGAGGAATGCGTCGAGATGGACCGGGCCGAGACCGGCCGCCGCAGCGGGCGCACCGTGCTGCGCATCCGCGACGAGCTGGTGCCCTATGTCGAGCTCGACGGCGTGCTCGGCCTCGCGGCCAGCGGCGAGGTGTCCCGGCGCGTCGTGATCGTGCGCGCCTCGGGCGCGCGCGTGGGCCTCGTCGTCGACGACATCCTCGGCCAGAGCCAGACCGTCATCAAGAGTCTCAGCCCCTACCACCGCGCGATCCCCGGCCTCGGCGGGGCGACCATCCTCGGCGACGGCCGGGTCGCGCTGATCATCGACGTCGCCACGCTGATCCGCCAGGCGGAAAGCGTGCGCGCCCTGCTCGAGAGGGAGGCTGCATGACCCATGCCGCGACAGACCGCGATGCCGGACACGAGGCGCAGGCGGCCGGCGGGGCGATCCTGCTGGTCTTCCGGCTCGAGGGCGAGGCGTTCGGCATCTCGGTCGAACCGGTGCACGAGATCCTCGATCCGCCCGAGATCACGCCGGTGCCCAATGCCGGTGCCTTCGCGCCCGGCCTCGTCAACGTGCGCGGCGTGGTCGTGCCGGTGCTCGACATCCGCCACCGCCTGCGGATGCCCGCCGCCGCGCCGGGGCCGACCGCCCGCATCATCGTGCTCGAGCACCAGATCGACGGCGCGCCCTGCCGCCTCGCCTTCGTCGCCGACGCGGTGGAGGACGTGATCGAGGCCGGCGGCGCCACCCTCGACCGGATGCCCGAGATCGGCGCGCGCTGGCCCCCCGCCTGCATCGCGGGCGCGATCCGCCACGGGGCCGACCTCGTGGTCCTACTCGAGCCTTCGGCCCTTTTCGCCCCCGACGCGGCCGAAGCCGCCGCCTGACCGACGCGGCCGAAGCCGCCGCCTGACCGACGCGGCCGAAGCCCGACGGTCTGACCCACTGACCTGATGACCCTGCGGAGACAGACCATGTCGCTTTCCATCAAGACCAAGCTCGTCGGCGCCTTCGCGGCGGTGCTCCTGCTCATGGGGGCGCTCGCCTGGGTCAGCCTCACCCGCCTCGCCGACTTCAACCGGGGCGTCCAGCACATCGTCGACGTGACCGCCGAGAAAGCGCGCATCGCCGCGCAGATGGAGGCGGAGTTCTACGCGATGAAAGACGCCCAGAGCCGCATGCTTCTGGCCGAGGACCGCGCGGGCGTCGACGCCACCCATGCCCAGATCAAGGCCCGGCTCGACACGATCGCGGGGCTCCGCGCCGAGGCCGGCGCCATCGCCGAGGGCGACGACGTGGCCGCGCTCGAGGCCTTCGACGCGGCCTTCGCGCCCTATGCCGCGATCGAGGCGCGCATCGCCGAGCTTGCCGCCGAGGCCGTCTCGCCCGCTGCCGGCGCCGCGACCGGCGCCCTTGCCGCGCCGGGCGGGGGCGCGCGCGCCGCCGCCGAGGCCAAGGCGCTGCTCACGGGCGAGGGCGCGCGCGTGCTCGACGCCACCAAGGACGTGCTGCATGACATCGTGCTGCGCAACGTCGCCGCGATGGAGGCCGAGAAGCAGAGCTCGGCCGCCCGTTATGCCGAGGCCCGCAACACCGTCGTCGTCACCACCGTGGCCGCGCTCGCTATCGGCATCGCCGCCGCCTTCTGGATCGCGCTGTCGATCTCGCGCGGGCTGGGCCGGGCCACCGCCATCGCCGCCCGCATCGCCCGCGGCGAGGGAGACGTCGACTGTGCGTCGTCCTCCCGCGACGAGATCGGCCGCCTGCTCGGCTCGATGGGCGAGATGAGCGCCGCGCTCGACGGCATGGCGGAGGCGGCCGACCGGATCGCCCGCGGCGACCTGACCGCCGACGTGACCCCCCGCTCCGACGACGACCGGCTCGGCCGCGCGCTCGAGCGGATGCTGGAGAAGCTGCGAGATGTGCTCGCCGGCGCCCGCACCAGCGCCGACGGCGTGGCCGAGGGCGCGCAGGCGATGAGCGCCACGTCGGAGCAGCTCAGCCAGGGCTCGACCCAGCAGGCCGCCGCCGCCGAGGAGGCGAGCGCCGCGATGGAAGAGATGACGGCCAACATCCGCCAGTCGGCCGACAACGCCGCCCAGACCGAGAAGATCGCGGTGCAGGCCAGCGACGAGGCCCGCGAGAGCGGGCAGGCGGTGGACGAGGCTGTGAAGGCGATGAAGACCATCGCCGAGAAGATCAACATCATCCAGGAGATCGCCCGCCAGACCGACCTGCTCGCGCTCAACGCCGCCGTCGAGGCCGCGCGCGCGGGCGCCCACGGCAAGGGCTTCGCCGTCGTCGCCTCGGAGGTGCGCAAGCTCGCCGAGCGCAGCCAGCAGGCCGCGGCCGAGATCGGGGAGCTGTCGGGCCGCACGGTCGAGGTGAGCGAGAAGGCGGGGCAGATGCTCGAGCGGCTCCTGCCCTCGATCCAGCGCACCTCCGACCTCGTGCAGGAGATTTCGGCGGCGACGCGCGAACAGAACATCGGCGCCGACCAGATCAACCAGGCGATCCGCGAGCTTGACGCGGTGATCCAGCAGAACGCCGCCTCGGCGACCGAGGCCGCCTCGGTCTCGCAGGCTCTCGCCGACCAGGCCGCGCGCCTGCGCGAGGCCATCGCCTATTACCGCACCGGCGAGCAGGAGCGGGCGGCGCCGCGCGCCGACGCCGCGCCCGCCGCCCAGGCCCGGGCCGCGCGCCCCGCCGCGCCCGCCAGGGGCGCCGCGCCGGCTGCGGGCGGGCAGGGCAAGGCGGCCGACGAGGGCGGCTTCGCGCTCGACCTCTGGTCGGAAGAGGTCTCCGACCGCGAGTTCGAGCGCATGTCGCGCGCGTCGTGAGGAGGGCCCGATGTCGCTCGCGCCCCTCTCCGCCGATCTCGACGCTCCGGACGATGCGCCCGAGGGCCCCGCGCCGCTGACGCTGCTGACCTTCGTGCTGGGCGGGCAGGTCTTCGCCGTGCCCGTCACCCATGTCCGCGAGATCGTCGACCGCTCCGAGATCTCGGCGCTGCCCAACGCGCCGCACGACGTGCTGGGCCTGATCGACCTGCGCGGCCAGAGCGTGCCGGTGGTCGATCTGGCCGCTCGCCTCGGCATCCGCGCCGAACCGGGGGCCGAGGCGCGCATCGTCGTCTTCGCCTTCTCGGGAGAGGGCGAGGGCGGTGCCTCCGCGACATCGCTCGGGGTGTTGACCGAGCGGGTGCTGCGCGTGGCCGAGATCGGCCAGGACGCGCTGGAGCCCATGCCCGACACGCTCTCGGGGTGGCGCTGCGAGGCGGCGACGACGCTCGCCCGCACCGAGGACGGCCGCGCGCTGGTGCTCGACGTCGACGGCCTGCTGTGCCGGGGCGGCCGGCCCGGCCCGTTCGATTTCGACTGACATGGCCGCAACGCACGGCATGCCGACCCGCCCGACCGCGCCGCACTCCGGCGCCCGCCCGCCGGCGGCGCCCGCTGGCCCGCCCCTGCCGCGCGACGCGGCCGAAGCCATCTCCGCCCTCGTTGAGCGGGGCGCCGGCCTGCATCTCGACCCCGCCAAGACCGATTTCATCGCTTTCCGCGTCGGTCGCCGCCTGCGCGAGCTGGGGCTGGCCGACTTCCATGCCTATCTCGCCCGGCTCGAGGCCGATGCGAGCGGGGCCGAGCTGCGCCACCTCGTCGAAGCGCTCACCACGCACACGACGAGCTTCTTCCGCGAGGCGCACCAATATGCCTGGCTCGACGAGACGGGCCTCGACCTGCTGGCCGAGACGGCGCGCGGCCCCCTGCGCGTCTGGAGCGCCGCCGCCTCGATCGGAGCCGAGCTCTGGTCGACCGCGATCCTGCTCGCCGAGCGCGCCGCGCGCGGGCAGGGGCCGACGCGGTGGGAGCTGCTCGGCACCGACGTCTCGGCGCGCGTCCTCGCCCGGGCCGAGCGCGCCGTCTACACCGAGGAAGAGATTGCGGGCCTCTCGCCCGCGCGGCGCGCGTGCTACCTGATGCGCGCCCGACGGTTCACCGATGCGGGCGGCCGCCCTCTCTGGCGCGTGGTGCCCGAACTGCGCGCGCAGGCGCGCTTCGCCCGCGCCAACCTGCAGGATCTCTCCGAGCTGCCCGATTTCGCCGCCGACGTAGTGTTCCTGCGCAACGTGCTCATCTATTTCGCGCCCGCGGCGCAGGCCCGCGTCGTCGAGGGCGTCGCGCGGCGGCTGAGGCCCGGCGGCATCCTCTTCACCGGCCATGCCGAGGCGATCGGGCCGCACCCCGCGCTCGCCCCCCTGCGCCCGTCGATCTACCGAAAGGTCTGAGCCATGCCAGACGGTGCCCGCCGCCCGCCCTACCGTGTGCTCGTGGTCGACGACAGCGCCGCGGTGCGCCGCGCCATGACCGAGATCCTCGATGCCGACCCCGACCTGACGGTGATCGGCGCCGCGAACGACCCGGTCGCGGCGGCCGAGCGCATTCGCCGCGAGGTGCCCGACGTGATCACGCTCGACGTCGAGATGCCGCGGATGGACGGGATCACCTTCCTGCGCCGCCTCATGGCGCAGAAGCCGGTGCCGGTGGTGATGTGCTCTTCGCTCGTGACCGACCGGTCGGAGACGATGATGCAGGCGCTCGAGGCGGGCGCGGTCGAGGTGGTGTGCAAGCCCGCCTACGGCATCGGCGCCTTCTTCGAGGAGCAGGCGCAGGCGATCCGCGACGCGGTGCGCGCCGCCGCACAGGCGCGCGTCGGGCTGCGGCCCCGGCGCGCGCAGGTGACGAAGAAGCTGACGGCCGATGCCATGCTCGCCCCGCGGGCGCCGAAGGCGGGCACCGCGATGGCCCGCACCACCGAAAAGGTGGTGGCGATCGGCGCGTCGACGGGCGGCACCGAGGCGCTGCGGGTGGTGCTCGAGGCGATGCCGCCCGACTGCCCGCCCATCGTGATCGTCCAGCACATGCCCGAGGCGTTCACCGCCGCCTTCGCCCGCCGGCTCGACGGGATCTGCGCGATCTCGGTGCGCGAGGCGGCCGACGGCGACCCGCTGCTGCGCGGCCACGCCCTCGTCGCGCCGGGCAACCGGCATTTGCTGGTGGGGCGCAGCGGCGCGGCCTACCGGGTCGAGGTGCGCGAGGGTCCGCTCGTCGCCCGTCACCGTCCCTCGGTCGACGTGCTGTTCCGCTCGGTCGCCCAGCATGCCGGGGCGAACGCGGTGGGCGTGATCCTGACCGGCATGGGCGACGACGGCGCGCGCGGCCTCTCGGAGATGCGAGAGGCCGGCGCCCGCACGCTCGGGCAGGACGAGGCGACATCGGTCGTCTACGGCATGCCGCAGGCCGCCGCGCGCGCGGGCGCGGTGGAAGAGCAGCTGCCGCTCGACCGCATCCCCGCCGCGATGCTCCGCCTCGCCGGAGGCTGAGCGCGCCCCGCACGAGCCCTGCGCGCGCCGTCCGGGCGCGCTTCACATCGCCGTCCGCCTCGTCTAGGCAGACGGCCGAAGGCCGGGCTGGCGTCGCGGCGATGGGGCAGGGGTGGCATGCGCATTCTCATCACCAACGACGACGGCATCGCGGCGCGCGGGCTGAAGGTGCTCGAGCGGATCGCCCACGAGATCGCCGGAGAGCGGGGAGAGGTCTGGATGGTCGCGCCCGCCTTCGAGCAGTCGGGCGTGGGCCACAAGATCAGTTATACCCACCCCACGATGATCGCCGAGATGGGGCCGCGCCGCTACGCCGCCGAGGGGGCGCCCGCCGATTGCGTGCTGGCGGGGCTGCATGACGTCCTGCGCGACAGCCCGCCCGATCTGGTGCTCTCGGGCGTGAACCGCGGCAACAACTCGGCCGAGAACGTGCTCTACTCCGGCACGCTCGGCGGCGCGATGGAGGCCGCCTTGCAGGGGCTGCGCGCCATCGCGCTGTCGCAATATTTCGGCCCCCGGATCGCCGGCCTCGACGACCCGTTCGAGGCGGCCGGCGCCCACGGCGCGGCGGTGGTGCGCGACCTGCTCGCGCACGGCGACTGGGGCGAGGAGCGGGGCTACCGCACCTTCTACAACGTCAATTTCCCGCCCGTGCCCGCCGACGGGGTGAAGGGTCGCCGCGTCGTGGCGCAGGGCGTGCGGCAGGGCACGTCGTTTTCGGTCGAGCCGCTCGTCTCGCCCTCGGGGCGGCGCTTTCTCTGGGCGGTGGGCGGCCGGCAGGATGCGCCCTCGGCGCCTGGCACCGATGCGCACGCCAATCTCGAGGGCTTCATCTCGATCACGCCGATGCGCGCCGATCTGACCGCGCACGACCGGATCGAGGGGCTGCGCGCCGCCCTCGAATGACGGGGGCGCGGGGCAGGGGAGAGCGGCCGCGATGACGGGCGAGGACGGGATCGACGGTGCGTCCGATCCGGGCGCGGTCGCAGAGCGCAAGATGCGCTTTCTCTTCGCCCTGCGCTCGCACGGCGTCACCGACGCGCGCGTTCTGACGGCGATGGAGCGGATCGACCGGGGCCGCTTCGTCACCGGCGTCTTCGCCGAGCGCGCCTACGACGACACGCCGCTGCCCATCGCCCACGGGCAGACGATCAGCCAGCCCTCGGTGGTGGGCCTGATGACCCAGGCGCTCGAGGTCGGGCCCCGCGACAAGGTGCTCGAGGTCGGCACCGGCTCGGGCTACCAGGCCGCGGTGCTGGCCCAGCTCGCCCGCCGCGTCTACACGATCGACCGCTACAAGCGGCTGGTGCAGGAGGCGCAGGAGGTCTTCGACGCGCTCGGCCTGACCAACATCATCACGCTGGCGGGCGACGGCAGCCACGGCCTGCCAGAGCAGGCGCCCTTCGACCGCATCCTCGTGACGGCCGCGGCGGAGGACCCGCCAGGCCCCCTCTTGGCCCAGTTGCGCGTGGGGGGTATCATGGTGGTGCCGGTGGGGCAGTCCGACACGGTGCAGCAGTTGATCCGCGTGCGACGCACCGAGACGGGCTACGACTACGACGAGCTTTTGCCGGTGCGCTTCGTGCCGCTGGTCGAGGGGCTCGGGCGGGAGTGATGGGCGCCGGGCCGCGCGCGCGGGCTGCGCCGGAGCGAGACAGAGGCGGTCGGACGCCCCGACGACAAGAGGGCGCCGCGATCGAGGAGAGCAGGCGATGACCCGAGCCCCGATCCCCCACCCCGCGCGAGCCAGCGCGGCACCGGTGCCTGCCAGGCTCGGACCGGCGGGCCGCACACGCCTCGCTCTCGGCGTCGCCGCCCTCGCCCTGCTCGGCGCCTGCGCCGATCTCGACCTCGACATGCGCGATCTCGGCCGCTCGGGCCTCGACACGAGCCAGGCCGCGCTGAGCGCCGTCGAGAGCCGCCCCGAGCCCGACAATCGCGGCGTCATCTCCTACCCTGGCTACCAGGTGGCGGTCGCGCGGCGGGGCGACACGGTGGCCGACGTGGCCGGCCGCGTCGGCGTGCCTGCCGAAGACCTCGCCCGCTTCAACGGCGCGCCCGCCACTTCTCGGCTCAACCCCGGCGAGGTGCTGGCGCTGCCCCGCCGGGTGGCCGAGCCCTCGCCTGCCACCGGCGCGCCCGCGACCGGCCCGATCCGCCCGCCGGGCGAGGTCGACGTGGCCGCGCTCGCCGGGGCGGCGATCGAGCGGGCCGACGGGCCGATCTCGCGCTCCGAGCCCGCGCCTCGCGACACCTCGCAGACCGGTACCCCGCAGACCGGCACCGAGCCGCGCCGCCACCGTGTCGCCCAGGGCGAGACGGCCTTCACCATCGCGCGGCGCTACAACGTGCCGGTCGCGGCGCTGGCGGAGTGGAACGGGCTCGATTCGGACTACACGCTGCGGCAGGGACAGTATCTGCTGATCCCGCCGGCCTCGGCCACCCCGGAGCCGGCAGCCGCCGAGGCGCCGAGCCCCGCGCCGGGCACCGGCTCGCCCACGCCCACCCCGCCCTCGGCCGCCGAGCCGCTGCCCGAGGACACCGAGCCCGCGGCGGCGGCCGACGACCCCGATGCGCCCGGCGTCGACGTGCCCGACTCGCCCAACCTCGCCGAGGAGCGCACGGCGGCATCCGGCGGCGACGCGCCGCTGCTGCTGCCGGTCTCGGGCCCGATCATCCGCGATTTCGCCCCGGGCCGGAACGAGGGCATCGACATCGCCGCCGATGCCGGTACCGATGTGCGCGCGGCCGATGCCGGCACCGTCGCCGCCATCACCCGCGACACCGAGGGGGTTCCCATCGTCGTCGTCCGTCACGCGCAGGGACTGCTCACAGTCTATGCGGGCGTCGACGACCTGACCGTGGAGCGGGGCGATTCCGTCTCGCGCGGGCAGACCATCGCGCGGGTGCGGGCGGGCGAGCCGTCGTTCCTGCACTTCGAGGTGCGGCAGGGGGTCGAGGCGGTCGACCCCAACGACTTCATCGACTAGTCTGCGCCGCGGCGTCACGCGCCCACAGCTTGTCCACAGCGTCGCATCGGTGTCACGGGGCTGTCACGCGGTCACGCTACCTCTCGACGCGGCACCGCATCTAGCGGGGCTTGCCGGAAGCCCGACGCCATATATAGTGAATTGGGGGCTGGCGTGGCGTCAGGTGCCCAAGACAGGGAACGACGGAGACGGACCGGGGAGAAGCGGAGGCGATGGTCAGGCGATGAGTGGAGATTTCAGGACGCAGTTCGTCCGCGAACCCAACAGTCTGAGGCACCATCCGGCGCTCGTCCTCAACGCCGATTACCGCCCCCTCTCCTACTACCCCCTGTCTCTCTGGCCATGGCAGGAGGCGATCAAGGCGGCCTGGCTCGACAGGGTGCAGATCGTCGCCGAATACGACGAGGTGGTGCGGTCTCCCTCCACCGAGATACGCATCCCCTCGGTCGTGGTGCTGAAAGAGTTCGTCAAACCCCGGAAGCGCGTGGCCTTCACGCGCTTCAATCTTTTTCTGAGGGATGAATTCGCCTGCCAGTATTGCGGCGCCAAGGGCGATCTGACCTTCGACCATGTGGTGCCCCGCGCCCGCGGCGGCATCACGAGCTGGGAAAACGTGGTCGCCGCCTGCGCCTCGTGCAACTTGCGCAAGGGCTCGCGCTCACTCCGGCAGGCGGGGCTGAGCCTGCGCAAGCCACCGCGCCGCCCCGGCGCGGAAGAGCTGCGCAACATGGGCCGCAGGTTTCCGCCCAACCACCTGCACGAGAGCTGGCTCGACTTCCTCTACTGGGACGCCGAGCTCGAGGCCTGAGCGCCCCGCCCCGATCGCCCCGCCCCGATCCCTAAACCGCGAGCCCTAAACCGCGAGCCCTAAACCGCGAGCCCTAAACCGCGAGCGCTCACCCCTCGCGCGCGGCGCGCGCCAGCGCCGGCGCGAGATCGCCGTAGCCGGTCGGTCGGCGCTCGTAGGTCAGGCCGAGGCGGGCGGCAGCGTCGCGGGCGGCCGCGTCGAGCGCGGGGTCGTCGGTCTGGGCGAGGTAGACCAGCCACTCGTAATGGCCGAAATACATGGGCAGAAGCTCGGGGTGCCGGTCGAGGCCGAGCGGTCGCCAGACGAAGGCGTCGAACTGCCGGGCGAGAAAGTCGGTCAGGTAGAAGGCGGCGATCTCGTCGTCATGGGCGGCGAAGGCCCCGAGCCCCTCGAAGAAGGCATAGCAATGGGGGCCCGCGATCATCTCGACGCCGAGGCGGGCGCAGGTCTCGGCCAGCGCGCCCCCCGTTCCGCAATCGGCATAGGCCACGAAGATGCGCGCATAATCGCCGCGATGCGCCGTCACCGCCTCGGCCACCGCGGGGGCGATGCGCTCGGGGTGATTGTGCAGGATGGCGGGCAGGCAGGCGAGGTCCATGTGGTGCCAGCCGTTGAGGTCGCGCAGGGCCACGATCTCGCGCGCGAGTGCCCCGCAGGCAACCACCAGCACGCGCCCCACCCCCTCGGGCGGCTTGCCCGCCTCGGTGAGCGTGGCGTCGTCGGGCAGGGCGTCGTCGGGCAGGGCGTCGTCGGGCAGGGCGTCGCCGGGCCGGGCGCCCTCAGGGAGCGCGTCGGTCATTTCAGGCGGACTGCGGTGCCGTAGGCCACGATCTCGGCCGCGGCGGCCTGGATCGTCGACGTCTCGAGCCGCACCGCCACCACCGCGTCGGCGCCGAGCGCGCGCGCCTCCTCGGCCATCCGGTCGAGCGCCTGTTCGCGGGCGCCGGCCAGGAGCGCCGCGTATTCCTTCACCTCGCCGCCCACGAGGTTGCGAAAGGCGGCGACAATGTCGGAGCCGACATGCCTGGCGCGCACCGTCGATCCCTTCACGAGGCCCAGGCTTTCGGCCACCTCGCGGCCCGGCACGCCCTCGGTCGTGACCACGAGCATCAGTGCGGCGGGCGGTCGTAGCGCCCGCCCTCGCCGCTGCGGGCCCGGTCGGCGATCACCCGGACGAGCAGATAGGCGACAAGCGCCAGCGGCACCGCCACGGCGAGGCCGAGGCCCGGCAGGTGGCCGGCGGAGAGGGCGAGGGCGCCGAGCAGCACGGTGACGCCGGCGCCGGCGAGGGCGATCACGAGGATCAGCACGAAACGGTCGAGGGGCATTTGTGTCTCCCTTCGGCCGCGGGGCAGGGGCGGCCTGACTCCAATCTGGGCGCCCGGGGGCGCCGGCTCAAGCGGCACGTCGCGCGGAACGTGTCGGCCTGCGCGCGGCCGCCGGGCCTTGCGGCGCGCGCGCGGGCGCGGCAGGAGCGGCAGGGACCGGCCACGATCCGCAACAGCCCCGAGGCGCCCCGTGCCCCGCTACGCCCTTCTCGTCGAGTATGACGGCGGCCCCTTCGCCGGCTGGCAGCGCCAGGCCGGCTCGCCCACCGTGCAGGGCGCGCTCGAGGCGGCGCTGGCGCGGCTTGAGGCTGGCGTGCCCGCGGTTGCCGCAGCGGGGCGCACGGATGCGGGCGTGCACGCGCTTGGGCAGGTGGCGCAGGCCGATCTCGGCCGCGCGTGGGATGCCTTCCGCCTGTCGGAGGCGCTGAACCACCACCTCCGGCCCGACCCGGTGGCGATCCGCGCCGCCGCGCGTGCACCCGAGGGCTGGCACGCGCGCTTCTCGGCGACCGAGCGGCGCTACCTCTTTCGCCTGCTCAACCGCCGCGCCCCGCCCGCGCTCTCGCGCGGCAAGGTCTGGCACGTGCCCCGCCCGCTCGACGTCGACGCGATACGCGACGGCGCGGCGCATCTTGTGGGCCGACACGACTTCACCACCTTCCGCGCCTCGGAGTGCCAGGCCGACAGCCCCGTGCGCACCCTCGACGCGCTCGACATCGAGCGGGTCGAGACGGCCGAGGGCCCCGAGATCCGCTTCCACGTGCGCGCCCGCTCGTTCCTTCACAGCCAGGTGCGCAGCTTCGTCGGCACGCTCGAGCGGGTCGGCGCGGGGGCCTGGGCGCCGGGCGACGTCAAGCGGGCGCTCGAGGCGCGCGACCGCGCCGCCTGCGGCCCGGTCTGCCCGCCACAGGGGCTCTATCTCGCGGGCGTGGGCTATCCGGCCGATCCCTTCGCTGCCGCCGCGCCGTGAGAGCCGGCGCTCCGGGCCGCGCCCGCTTGCGCCCGGCCGGGCCTTCCGTATAACGCCGGACGATTTGCGCGCAGCCACGACTGCCCCGGGGGGCCCATGCCGAAGCGGACCGACATCCACTCCATCATGATCATCGGCGCGGGGCCCATCATCATCGGGCAGGCCTGCGAGTTCGACTATTCGGGCGCGCAGGCCTGCAAGGCGCTGCGCGAGGAGGGCTATCGCGTCGTCCTGGTCAACTCGAACCCCGCCACGATCATGACCGATCCCGGGCTGGCCGACGCCACCTATATCGAGCCGATCACGCCCGAGATCGTGGCGAAGATCATCGAGACCGAGCGGCCCGACGCGCTCTTGCCCACGATGGGCGGGCAAACCGGCCTCAATACCTCGCTCAAGCTCGAAGAGATGGGGGTGCTCGAGAGGTTCGGCGTGCAGATGATCGGCGCCAACCGGGCCGCCATCGAGATGGCCGAGGACCGGGCGCTGTTCCGCGAGGCGATGGACAGGATCGGGCTCGAGAACCCGCGCGCCACCATCGCCACCGATCTCGAGCAGTGCAAGGCGGCGCTCGAGGATGTGGGCCTGCCCGCCATCATCCGCCCCGCCTATACCCTCGGCGGCACCGGCGGCGGTATCGCCTACAACCGCGACGACTATCTCGAGATCTGCCGCCGGGGGCTGGAGGCGAGCCCCGTCGGCCAGATCCTGATCGACGAGTCGCTGCTGGGCTGGAAGGAATACGAGATGGAGGTCGTGCGCGACCGCGCCGACAACGCCATCATCGTCTGCTCGATCGAGAACGTTGACCCGATGGGCGTGCACACGGGCGATTCGATCACCGTCGCCCCGGCGCTCACGCTGACCGACAAGGAATACCAGCGGATGCGCTCGGCCTCCATCGCGGTGCTGCGGGAGATCGGGGTGGAGACGGGGGGCTCGAACGTCCAGTGGGCGGTCAACCCCGAGGACGGCCGCATGGTGGTGATCGAGATGAACCCGCGGGTCTCGCGCTCCTCGGCGCTGGCGTCGAAGGCCACGGGCTTTCCCATCGCCAAGATCGCGGCCAAGCTCGCCGTGGGCTACACGCTCGACGAGCTCGACAACGACATCACCCGGGTCACGCCGGCCTCCTTCGAGCCGACCATCGACTACGTGGTGACCAAGATCCCCCGCTTCGCCTTCGAGAAGTTTCCCGGCGCGAAGCCCGAGCTGACCACCGCGATGAAGTCGGTGGGGGAGGCCATGGCCATCGGTCGCACGATCCACGAATCGCTGCAGAAGGCGCTCGCCTCGATGGAGACGGGGCTGACCGGCTTCGACGAGGTCGAGATCGAGGGTGCGCCCGACGCGGCGGCCATCACCAAGGCGCTCTCGGCCCGCCACCCCGACCGCATCCGCGTGATCGCCCAGGCCATGCGCCACGGCCTGTCCGACGACGAGATCCAGGCGGCCACCGCCTATGACCCGTGGTTTCTCGCCCGCATCCGCGAGATCGTCGAGGCAGAGGCCGCCATCCGCCGCGACGGCCTGCCCATGGGCGCCGAGGGGCTGCGGCGGCTCAAGATGATGGGCTTCACCGACGCCCGCCTCGCCCGCCTCACCGGCCGCGAGGAGGGGCAGGTGCGGCGTGCCCGGCAGAACCTCGGCGTCACCGCCTCGTTCAAGCGGATCGACACCTGCGCCGCCGAGTTCGAGGCGCAGACCCCCTACATGTATTCCACCTACGAGGCGCCCGCGATGGGCGAGGTGGAGTGCGAGAGCCGGCCGAGCCAGGCCAACAAGGTGGTCATCCTCGGCGGCGGGCCCAACCGGATCGGGCAGGGCATCGAGTTCGACTATTGCTGCTGCCACGCCTGCTTCGCGCTGACCGACGCGGGCTTCGAGACGATCATGATCAACTGCAACCCCGAGACCGTCTCGACCGACTACGACACCTCCGACCGCCTCTATTTCGAGCCGCTGACCTTCGAGCACGTGATGGAGATCCTGCGGGTCGAGCGGGAGGCGGGCACGCTCGCCGGCGTCATCGTCCAGTTCGGCGGCCAGACGCCCCTGAAGCTCGCCCGCGCGCTCGAGGCGGAGGGAATCCCCATCCTCGGCACCACGCCCGACGCCATCGACCGCGCCGAAGACCGCGAGCGCTTTCAGGCGCTGGTCAACAAGCTGGGGCTGCGCCAGCCCGTCAACGCCATCGCCTCGTCCGACGCCGCGGCGCTGGAACTTGCCGAGCAGATCGGCTTTCCGCTCGTGATCCGCCCCTCCTACGTGCTCGGCGGCCGCGCGATGGAGATCGTGCGCGACCGCCCCTCGCTCGAGCGCTACATCCGCGAGGCGGTGGTGGTGTCGGGCGACAGCCCCGTGCTGCTCGACAGCTACCTGTCGGGCGCGGTCGAGGTCGACGTCGACGCGCTGTGCGACGGCGAGCGGGTGCACGTCGCCGGCATCATGCAGCACATCGAGGAGGCGGGCGTGCATTCGGGCGACAGCGCCTGCTCGCTCCCGCCGTATTCGCTCGCGCCGGGGATCGTCGACGAGATCGAGCGGCAGACAGAGGCGCTGGCGCTGGAGCTTGGCGTCGTCGGTCTGATGAACGTGCAGTTCGCGGTCAAGGACGGCGCGGACGGCCCCGAGGTGTATCTCATCGAGGTGAACCCGCGCGCTTCGCGCACCGTGCCCTTCGTCGCCAAGGCAGTGAACTCTCCCATCGCGGCCATCGCCGCGCGGCTGATGGCGGGGGAAAAGCTGGGGGCGTTCGAGCTGAAATCGCCCAGGATCGAGGGCTTCGCGGTCAAGGAGGCGGTGCTCCCCTTCGCCCGCTTCCCCGGCGTCGACACGCTGCTCGGCCCCGAGATGCGCTCGACCGGCGAGGTGATGGGATGGGATGCCAACTTCCACCGCGCCTTCCTCAAGGCGCAGATCGGCGCGGGCTCCGACCTGCCGACGGGCGGCCGCGTGTTCCTGTCGATCAAGGACGATGACAAGACCGCGGTGCTGGTCGACACGGCGCAGACGCTGGTGGGCCTGGGCTTCGAGATCGTGGCGACGCGGGGCACGGCCGACTACCTCGCGGGCCACGGTGTCTCGGCGGAGGTGGTGAACAAGGTCTACGAGGGCCGGCCGAACATCGTCGACATGATGAAGGACGGCCGGATCGACCTGGTGATGAACACCACCGAAGGGTCGCAGGCGGTGGAGGATTCCCGCTCGATGCGCGAGGTCGCCCTCTACGACCGCATCCCCTACTTCACCACCCTCGCCGCCTCCCACGCCGCCGCCCACGCGATCCGGGCGCGCGAAGAGGGGGAGCTGGGGGTGCGGGCGTTGCAGGGGTGAAGGGTGGCTTCTGAGCCCGCAGTATTCACCGAATACGTCTGAGCGGCGGGCTTTGGGGGTCGTGGGCCGGTCGTGAGGACCGGTTGAGGGTTGTGCAGGCCCTCACGAGCGGCGCGACGCCCGTTGAGGGTGGGCGTGGGCCCGTC
>OFET01000235.1_pt1 | contig 55294 bp, 48 predicted proteins | sample 1521211 | NCBI WGS metagenome assembly OFET01 (sample SAMN03766358, study PRJEB24113) | microbial mat metagenome | isolation source: enrichment culture HLUCC-A from microbial mat sample contains cyanobacterium...
TCACGCCGAAGGCGTGCCTCCGGCACGACGTGAGGTGATGGCGACAGGACGGCGACACGGCAATCGGGACACCCTGCTTGAACCGGAGCACCTGCGAGTGCGTGCCGTCGCACCGCAGGTGCGCCTGCGGCCGGGCACACACGGTCCGAGAGACATTGGCGACGGCCGAAGATCCGCGCGGCGATCCAGGCGAGCGACGAGCCGGCCTGGGTGGTCGCGGAGCGCTACGGCATCTCCGAGCAGACCGTCTGGAAGTGGCGCAAGCGGGACGGCGTCCACGACCTCAGCCACACGCCGCAACCGGCTCCAGACCACGCTCACGCCGGCCCAGGAGGCCGTGGCCGTGTCCCTGCGCACGACGCTGCTGTTGCCGCTCGACGACCTGCTGGCGGTGGTGCGGGAATTCCTGAACCCGAATGCCTCGCGGTCTGGTCTGGACCGCTGCCTGTGCCGGCACGGGGTGTCGCGGCTGCAGGGCTGTCCCAACCCCTACACCTGTCACGCATCGAGGTTTTCGACGCTCAAGGCGTTGGACTGGATGAAGGCGCGGCGCGGCTCGACCACGTCGCCCATGAGCTTGGTGAAGATGTCGTCGGCCTCGGCCAAGTCGTCGATCTTCACCTGCAGCAGGCGGCGGTCGCCGCCCGGGTCGAGCGTCGTCTCCCAGAGCTGGTCGGGGTTCATCTCGCCGAGACCCTTGTAGCGCTGAAGCGTCAGGCCCTTCTCGCCCTCCGTCAGGATCGCATCGAGCAGTCCGAGGGGGCCGTAGATCTCCACCGCCTTGTCCTTGCGCATCAGGCGGGCGACCTGCGCGTAGACCTGCCGGAGGCTGTCGGTCAGCGCGCCGAGACGCCGTGCCTCGCCAGAGCGCAGCGCCGGGCCGTCGAGCGTGCGCACCTCCTCCACGCCGCGCACCGTGCGCGACAGGCGGATGCCCCGGTCCTGCGTGGGGCGGCCCTGCCAGCCGCGCTCGTACTCCACCGCCACCATGTCGAGCCGCCGTGCCACCGCGTCGGCCACCGCCTGCAAGTCGCCGTCGGCCTGGCCGGGCAGGAAGGCGCCGGCGATGGCCGCCTGCTCAAGGATGTCGCGGCGGTAATGGGTGGGAAAGCTCTCCAGCACCCGCTTCACCTGCCGGGCCTGCTCGACCACGCGGGTCAGATCCTCGCCCGCGATCTCCTCGCCCGTGCCGAGGCGCAGCAGCGCACCCTCGACGCCGGTGGCGATCAGGTAATCCTCCAGCGCCGAATGATCCTTGAGGTAGACCTCGGACTTGCCGCGGCTCACCTTGTAGAGCGGCGGCTCGGCGATGTAGAGATACCCGTCCTCGATGATCTGCGGCATCTGGCGGAAGAAGAACGTCAAGAGCAGCGTGCGGATATGCGCGCCGTCGACGTCGGCATCCGTCATGATGACGATCTTGTGGTAGCGCAGCTTGGAGATGTCGAACTCGTCGCGCCCGATGCCGGTGCCGAGCGCGGTGATCAGCGTGCCGATCTCCTGGCTCGAGAGCATCCGGTCGAACCGCGCGCGCTCGACGTTCAGGATCTTGCCCCGCAGCGGCAGCACGGCCTGGTTCTGGCGGGAGCGCCCCTGCTTGGCGGAGCCGCCGGCCGAGTCGCCCTCCACGAGGAAGAGCTCCGACTTCGCCGGGTCCTTCTCCTGGCAGTCGGCGAGCTTGCCGGGCAGGCTCGCCACGTCCATCGCCGTCTTGCGGCGGGTCAGCTCGCGCGCCTTGCGCGCGGCCTCGCGGGCGAGCGCCGCCTCGACGATCTTGGTGACGATGATGCGGGCTTCCTGCGGGTGCTCCTCGAACCACTCCGAGAGCTTCTCGTTCATCAGGCTCTCGACCACGGGCCTGACCTCGGAGGACACCAGCTTGTCCTTGGTCTGCGACGAGAACTTGGGGTCGGGCACCTTGACCGAGAGCACCGCGGTCAGCCCTTCGCGGGCGTCGTCGCCGGTAAAGCTGATCTTTTCCCTGCGCGCGATGCCCGAGGCGCCGGCATAGTGGTTGAGCGTGCGGGTCAGCGCGCCGCGGAAGCCGGCAAGGTGCGTGCCGCCGTCGCGCTGGGGGATATTGTTGGTGAAGGGCAGCACCATCTCGTTGTAGCTGTCGTTCCACCACATGGCGATTTCCACGCCGATGCCGTCGCGCTCGCCCTCGATGTAGATGGGCTCGGGCATGTGCGAGGTCTTGGAGCGGTCGAGGTAGCGGACGAACTCGCGCACGCCGCCCTCGTAGCACATCTCGGTCTCCTCGACCTCCGGGTGGCGCTCGTCGCGCAGCACGATCTTCACCCCGGAATTGAGGAAGGCGAGCTCGCGCAGGCGGGTCTCGAGCGTCTTGTAGACGTAGTCGAGATTGGAGAACGTCCGGGTCGAGGCGAGGAAGCGCACCTCGGTGCCCTGCTGGCCGTTCGCATCGCCGACGACGCGCAGGGGCACAACCGTCTCGCCGTGCTCGAAACGGGCGTAGTGCTCCTTGCCGTTCCGCCAGATGCGCAGCTCGAGCCATTCCGACAGGGCGTTGACCACCGACACGCCCACGCCGTGCAGACCGCCCGACACCTTGTAAGAGTTCTGGTCGAACTTTCCGCCGGCATGCAACTGGGTCATGATGACCTCGGCGGCGCTCACCCCCTCCTCGGCGTGCATGTCGACGGGGATGCCGCGGCCGTTATCGCTGACCGACACGCTGTCGTCGGCATGGATCGTGACGCGCACGGAGTCGGCATGGCCGGCGAGCGCCTCGTCGATACCGTTGTCGACGACCTCGTAGACCATGTGGTGCAGGCCCGAGCCGTCGTCGGTGTCGCCGATATACATGCCGGGCCGCTTGCGGACAGCCTCCAGCCCCTTGAGAACCTTGATGGATTCCGCGCCATAGGCGTCGGTCGCGCGCGCTTCTTCGGCCATTCGGGACCGTCCTCCTCAACTTGCCGCCTTATAGGGGTTTCTGGGGGGCATGTCACGCCACACACCCAAGATATGGTGCTATCCGAGCCCGATTGCGACCCCCACGCCGATCAGCAGGACGCCCGCGGCGAGGTTGGTGCGCCGCAGCGCCTGCGGAGAGGCCAGCAGGCGGCGGACTCGGCCGAGACACCCCGCGAGCACGAGATTTCCCGCGAGCGGAACGACCGTCGAGACGGCCACGATGGCGGCGATGTCCGGCCCCGTGACCGATCCGATGTCGAAGAAGCCCGGCAGCACGCCCATGTAGAACAGGATCGCCTTGGGGTTGCCCAGGATGACGGCGAGACCCGCGGCAAAGCCCGCCCACATTCCCGGCCGCGTCAGCCGGCTGTCGGGCGCGAGAGCCCGGTTGGCGTGACGGATCAGACCCGCTCCCATCAGCAGGAAGATCGCGACCGCCACCCAGCGCAGCGCGTCCATGAAGCCGCCGTAGACGGCCGTGATCCACGCAAGCCCGAAGATCGCCGCGAGCGGCCAGATCGCGTCGCCCACCACCACGCCGAGCGCGAGCGGCCACGCCGCGTGGAAGCCGCCCGACACGCCGCGGGCGATCAGCGCCACCCAGACCGGACCGGGCGTGAGAAACAGGATGGCCACCGCGCCCGCGTACAGCGCGAGATCGGCCGGCGAGAGGGACATGGGCGAGGTCTCCGGCGGCGCAGGCGGGCGCCGCCAGGCTCCCTACGCGCTGCCGCGGGAAATGTCACGAGGCTCAGCCGTCGTAGCCCCAGAGCGCGGGCTCGGCGAACTCGATCGAATTGCCGGCCGGGTCGCGCACGTAGACCGAGCGCGCGCCGTTCGGCCAGGTGAAGTCGGCCTCGATATCCACCCCGGCCTCGGTCAGCCGCGAGCGCCACCGCGCAAGTTCGTCGGCCGTGGCGGCGAAGCAGGCATGGCCCGGCCCGTGAGCGCCGTGCGGCGGCACCGGCAGGTCGGGGTTGCCGGGGGGCGCCGAGGTCTCGTGCGGGTTGAACACCAGCAGCACTCCCGGCCCGCATCGGAAGAAGACGTGACGCTCGCCCACCCGCGCGATCCTCTCGAGCCCCAGAAGCTCGCCGTAGAACGCCTCGGCCGCGTCGAGATCGTCGGCGTACAGCGCGGTTTCCAGCATCCGGCGAAGAGGCGGCGGATCGGCCATGGTGCAGACTAGCCATGCGCCGGGGGCGCCGACAAGGGTCAAGGCAGACTCAGCCGCCCGTCTGCGTCGAGCGGCCAGAACGGGTTGTGCGCCATCTCCCAGACATGACCGTCCGGATCGGCCCAGTAGCCCGAATACCCGCCCCAGAAGACCGCCTCGGGCCGCTTCAGCACTGTGGCCCCCGCCGCCTCGACCCGCGCGAAGGCGGCGTCGACCGCCTCGCGGTCGGCAAAGTTCTGGGCCAGCGTGATCGCCCCGGTTCCCAGCGCCGCTCCGGGCCGCCCCTGATCGGCAGCCAGCGCCGCGCGCCCGAAGAGGCCGAGCGCCATGCCGCCCATCCGGTAGAAGACGGCACCCTCGGTCTCCTCCGCCGGCGCCCAGCCGAGCGCGGCATAGAACGCCGTCGACCGCGCAAGGTCGTCCACTCCGAGGGTGATAAGCGTCACGCGCTGGTCGTTCATGGCTCCACCTCCACCTCGCTCTCGCCGCCGGCCTCGGTCACCGAGAGGAATTGCGCGCGCCCTTCGAGCCCCTCGAACAACTCGCGCCCCGTGCCGGTGAGCCATGCCTGCGCACCGAGCGCGCACACCTGGTCGTAGAGCGCGGCGCGCCGGCCGGCGTCGAGATGGGCCGCGACCTCGTCGAGCAGCAAGAGCGGCGGCGCGCCGAAATCCTGCGCCAGCGCGCGCGCGTTGGCCAGCACCAGCGAGAGCAGCAGCGCCTTCTGCTCGCCAGTGGAACATTGCGCGGCGGGCACCCCCTTGGCCGCGTAGAGAGCCGCCAGATCGGCCCGGTGCGGCCCCGCCAGCGTGCGCCCCGCCGCCATGTCGCGCGAGCGGCCCGCCGCAAAGGCCTCGGCCAGCGCGCTCTCCGTCGCGGCCGGATCCGCGCCCTCGGGGCCGGCGATCGCCAGATCGGCGGCGGGAAAGGCCGTCGCCGCGCCTTCCTGCGCGGCGGCCACACGGGCCAGCGCCTCGGCCCGGTAAGCCACGATGCGCGCGCCCGCCTCGGCCATCCGCCCCTCGAGCGCCCCATACCAGGCCGGGTCGCGCACCTCGTCCCTCAAGAGGCGGTTCCGCTCGCGCATCGCCTTCTCGTAGGCCAGCACCGCGTCGCCGTGGCCCGGCTCGAACGACATCGTCATCCGGTCGAGGAAGCGCCGCCGCCCCTCGGCCGCCTCGGTCCACAGCCGGTCCATCGCCGGCACCAGCCAGACGACCCGCGCGAGCCGCCCCAGCGCCACCTGCGGCGCCGCCTTGCCGTCGATGCGCACGTTGCGCGGGCTGCCGGGCTCGGCCGCCGTCTCCACCTCGTGGGCCTGGCCCAGGCTCTCGATCTCGGCCGTCACGCGCCAGCCGACGCCCGCGGCGCGCCGCCCGATCTCCTCCGACCCGGCCCGGCGCAGGCCCCGGCCGGGCGAGAGCAGCGACACGGCCTCGAGCAGGTTGGTCTTGCCCGCCCCGTTCGGCCCGTAAATCGCCACCGGCCGCCCGTCGAAGGACAGCGCAAGCTTGCGGTGCGAGCGGAACTGCGCCAGCGCGAGCGAGGTCACGGCGAGGCCCGACGGGCCGGGGCAAGATGCGGGCGGTCCGGACACGCGGGCGCACCCCCTGCTTCTTTCTGTTCCAAATACGCATCTCACCCGCCGGCGCCCCGCGCCGGCGCCGATCAGACGCGCATCGGCATCACCACGTAGAGCGCCGAGGTGTCGGTGCCTTCGCGCATCAAGGTGGGGTCGCCCGACGAGTTGAACAGGAACACGGCGTTCTCGCGGTCCACCTGGCTCGCGATCTCGAGCAGGTACTTGGCGTTGAAGCCGATCTCGAGCTTCTCGTCGCCATAGGCCACGGCCAGTTCCTCTTCCGCCGCGCCAGCGTCGGGGGCGTTGACCGAGAGCACCAGACGGTCCTCTTCGAGCGACAGCTTCACTGCGCGCGAGCGCTCCGACGAGACCGTCGCCACCCGGTCCACCGCCCTGGCGAACTCGCTGGCGTCGACTTCCATCCGGCGCGGATTGTTCATCGGGATGACGCGCGTGTAGTCGGGGAAGGTGCCGTCGATCACCTTCGAGGTGAGGGTGATCTCGGGTGTGGCGAAGCGCACCTTGGTCTCCGAGACCGATACCGCGATCTGCGCCTCGTCATCCTCCAGGAGCTTGCGCAGCTCGCCCACCGTCTTGCGCGGCACGATCACGCCCGGCATCCCCTCGGCGCCATCGGGCAGGGGCGCGTCGACACGGGCCAGCCGGTGCCCGTCGGTCGCCACACAGCGCAGCACCGGGCCCTCCTCGCCCTCGGAGACGTGCATGTAGACGCCGTTGAGATAATAGCGCGTCTCCTCGGTCGAGATGGCGAATTTCGTCTTGTCGAACAGGCGGCGCAGCACCTTGGCCTCGGCCGAGAAGTTGGCGGCGTAGTCCGTTGCCGCCATAACCGGAAAATCCTCCCTGGGCAGCGTGGCGAGCGTGAAATGGGCGCGGCCCGCCTCGACCTCGAGCCGGCCCGAGGCGCCGTCGTCGGTCAGCTTCACCAGCGCGCCGTCGGGCAGCTTTCGCACGATGTCGTGGAAGGTGACGGCGTTGACCGTGGTGGCGCCGGCCCGCTCGACCTGCGCGCCCGTGCGATCGACCACCTCGATGTCGAGATCGGTGGCGCGGAAGCTGACATGCTCGCCCTCGGCCTCGATGAGCACGTTGGCCAGGATCGGGATGGTATTGCGCCGCTCCACGACCGATTGCGCCTGGGCAAGGGCCCGGAGCAGGGTGCCGCGTTCGATGCTCATCTTCATGTGGGCCGCTCCCCATTCGACCGTCCCCGCGGCCGGCGTCGTCTGGCAGCCCGGCGGGACACGCGGCCCGGCCGGGACCGGCACGTTAGCCGAAATGGGGACGGGCACAAGTGCCGCGCCGCAACACCGCCGGCCCCCGCGCCAACCCGGCCGGGCCGGCTCAGGATTCGAGCATCTGGCGCAACAGTTCGAGGTCTTCGGCGATCTGCGTATCCTTGGCCTTGAGCTCTTCGACGCGCTTGACCGCGTGCATGACCGTGGTGTGGTCACGGCCGCCGAAGCGGCGTCCGATCTCGGGCAGCGAGCGCGAGGTAAGCGTCTTGGCGAGATACATCGCCATCTGCCGGGGCCGGGCGATGGTGCGGTGGCGCTTCGGCCCGACCATGTCGGACATCCGCATGTGGTAATGCTCGGCCACCGTGCGCTGGATCTCCTCGATCGACACCTTCCGATCCGACGCGCGCAGGATGTCCGACAGGCATTCCTGCGTCATCTCGAGCGTGACCTCCTTGCCCACGAAGGAGCCGAAGGCGAACAGCTTGATCAGCGCCCCCTCGAGCACGCGGACATTGGTCGTGATCCGGTGGGCGAGGAACTCGAGCACCGCGTCGCGGATCACCACGCCGGCGTAGCCCTCGGCGTACTGGTCGCGCTTCTGCTGGAGGATGCCGAGGCGCAGCTCGTAGTCCGTGGGGTGCAGATCGACGACGAGGCCCGACTGGAGGCGCGAGGCGATCCGGTTCTCGAGCTTCTTGATCTCGACCGGCGCGCGGTCGGCCGAGATCACGATCTGCTTGTGCTGGTCGACCAGCGCATTGAACGTGTGAAAAAACTCTTCCTGCGTGCCGTCCTTGCCGGCGATGAACTGCACGTCGTCGACCATCAGCACGTCGACGGCGCGGAACAGCTCCTTGAACTCGATCATCTCGCGCTCGCGCAAGGCCTGCACGAACCGGTACATGAACTGCTCGGCAGAGAGGTAGAGCACCCGCAGGTCGGGCCGCGCCTCGCGCAGCTGCCACGCGATGGCGTGCATCAGGTGCGTCTTGCCGAGGCCCACGCCGCCGTAGAGGAACAGCGGGTTGAACGTGACGGTCGCACCCTCGGCCACCCGGCGGGCGGCGGCGTGGGCGAGCTGGTTGGGCTTGCCCACGACGAAGGTGTCGAAGGTGTAGCGCGGGTCCAGCGGGCCGCCGGGCAGGTCGGCTCGGGCGGCGCGCGCCTCGGCCGGCGCGGCCCTCGCGGCGCCGTCGGGGGCCCTGCCGGCGAGGGGCGCCCCATCTGCCTGTGCCGCGGTCTCCGGCCAGCCCCGCGTCGGCATGCCGTTCTCCGGAACCAGAGCGGGCCGGCCGGGCGCCGGGCCGACGCTCAGCTCGATGCGCTCGACGGCCGCGCCAGTGCGGGCGATGTGGTGACGGATCTGGTCGGCGTAGTTACGCGCCACCCAGGAGCGGATGAAGGTAGTCGGCGCCCGGAAGCGGGCCACCCCGTCCTCGAGCGTGTCGAATTCCAGCGGCTCTATCCAGGCCGTGAAGTTGGTCTGCCCGATGGTCTTCGCCAGATCCTCGCATACGCGCCCCCAGGTTTCATTCGTCATCGCAGCCGGCTCGCCCCCAATTTCTTTGCTCTGATCGGACCCCCGCGCCGCAGCGGCCCGGGACCGTTTATGTGCCGTCTTGGACACGTCACGACGCAAGGGGACGTTCGCCGGCGAACATGTCGCCAGCGTGCAGGACGGATGCCGGCGGTCGAACCCCGACTCCCGCATTCCATTTACTCGGGTGCATCGTGCCCTGAACCCCGTGCAGGACACCGATGCTCCGCCCCCGAAACGGGGCACGCTGTAATCGATCAAGGCCGCGCAGCTCCCCCAACAGAGCCGTATCTCGCTGCCTGACCGACCCTGTCCCCCCGGACATAACGAGTCGCCTCGGGAAGCTAGCAAGGCCGTGAGAGACCGCGCAACTTATCTTCTCAGTTGACTTCAAGGTTTCGCAGACGAATCCGCCCAAGAGCTTGCAACGTCAACGAAACAAGGGGGCACGGCACCTCGCACGACAAAGGGCGCGCCCTCTGGCGCGCCCTTTCGATCGGGTCGATCTGCGAGGCTGCGTGGCGCGGGCGCCTCAGATCCGGAGCCTCGGATTCGGGCCCTCAGCCGCCCAGCGCCTTCACCCGCAACGACAGCCGCGACATCTTCCGCGCTGCGGTGTTCTTGTGGACGACCCCCTTGGTCACGCCGCGCATCAGCTCGGGCTGGGCGGCACGAAGCGCGGCCTTGGCGGCCTCGGGATCGCCGGAGGCGATCGCCTCCTCGACCTTGCGCAGGAAGGTGCGGATGCGCGAGCGGCGCGCCTTGTTGACGGCATAGCGGCGCTCGTTCTGGCGGGCGCGCTTCTTGGACTGGGGCGTGTTGGCCATGGGATCTCTCTTGTCTGGTCTTCACGATACTGAACTCGCGCGGGAAGACCCGACCCCGGGTTCGATACCGGGCGAATCCGGCCAGGCGGGCCTCACGCGCATGTCTGGCGGGCCGCATAGGCCAATTCGAGGGCGAAGGGAAGCCCCCCTACGAAACGCCCCCGCGAGACGCCCCCGGATATACCCCCGGAGGACCCCCCCGGTGCCTCCTGCCCCCTGCCCTCACTTGTCGCGGAACTGGGCCTCGCGCTTTTCGAGGAAGGCGCCCATGCCCTCCTTCTGGTCCTCGGTGGCGAAGAGCGCATGAAACAGCCGCCGCTCGAACAGCAGGCCCTCGCGCAGCGGCGTCTCGTAGGCGCGGTTGACCGATTCCTTCACCGCCATCGCCGTCAGGTGCGACTTCTCGGCGATCTTGCCGGCGGCATCCATCGCCTCGTCCATCAGCTTCTTCGATGGCACCACGCGGGAAACGAGGCCGCATTGCTCGGCTTCCTCGGCATCCATGAAGCGGCCCGTCAGGTGCATGTCCATGCTCTTGGACTTGCCGACGAGGCGGGTCAGCCGCTGGGTGCCGCCCATGCCGGCCACGACGCCTAGGTTGATCTCGGGCTGGCCGAACTTGGCGGTGTCGGCGGCGATGATGAAGTCGCACATCATGGCAAGCTCGCAGCCGCCGCCGAGCGCGTAGCCCGCCACCGCGGCGATGATCGGCTTGCGGATCGCGAGGATGCGCTCGGCCTCGGTGCCGAACAGGTCACGGCCGAAGACGTCGACGAACGATTTGCCGGCCATCTCGGAGATGTCGGCGCCGGCGGCGAAGGCCTTGTCGGAGCCGGTGAGCACGATGCAGCGCACCTTCTCGTTCGCGTCGGCCTCGCGGAGCGCCTCGCCGAGTTCGCGCAGAAGCTGGCTGTTGAGGGCGTTCAGAGCCTCGGGGCGATTGAGCTTGATCAGGCAGATATGGTCGCTGACCTCGACGATGAGCGTCTCGTAAGCCATGGCGTCGCGCCTTTCGCTGGTTTCGCCCGGGCGAGGCTTAGCAGCCCCGACCGCGGGTTCAAGCTATCTCTGGCAAACCGGGCAGTAGAACGACGACCGCCCCGATTGCACGACGCGGCGCACCGTTCCCACGCAGCCCGGCGTGCGGCACGGCTGGTCCTGGCGGCCGTAGACGCGGAAGACGTGCTGGAAATAGCCGAGTTCGCCGTCGGCCTGGCGGTAGTCGCGCAAGGACGATCCGCCGGCCTCGATCGCCTCGGTCAGCACCGCTCGGATCGCCGGCACGAGGCTTGCCGCACGCGCGGCCGAGAGGCGTCGGGCCTTGCGCACCGGCGAGATTCCGGTGCGGTGCAGCACCTCGCAGACATAGATGTTGCCGAGCCCCGCCACCAGCCGCTGGTCGAGCAGCGCCGCCTTGATCGGGGTGTTGCGCCCCCTGAGGCGGCCGAAGAGGTAGGGCTCGTCGAAGGCGTTGCCGAGCGGCTCGGGGCCGAGGCCCGCGAGCAGGCGATGCCCCTCCTCCGTGCCGGTCGCCATCAGGTCCCACATGCCGAAGCGGCGGGGATCGTTGTAGGTGACGCGCGCGCCGCCGTCGATGTCGAGCACGATGTGGTCGTGCGCCTGCGGCGCGGCATGCTCGTGCAGAAATGCGCCGAGCTGGACGCCCGAGATCAGCACGCGCCCCGACATGCCGAGATGGATGAGCAGCGTCTCGCCGGTGTCGAGATCGACGAGGATGTATTTCGACCGCCGCCGCAGCCGCTCCACCCGTGCGCCGGTCAGCCGCTCGGCCATGCGCTCGGGCAGCGGCCAGCGCAGATCGGGCCGGCGCACCCGCGCCGCCTCGATCCTGCGCCCCGTCAGAACGGGCTCGAGCCCGCGGCGGACCGTCTCGACCTCGGGTAGTTCCGGCATTCGGCCCCTGCCTGCCCCTCGTTCCTGTGCCGCTCTCGCCGCAAGCGCCGCCTCCGGCCCGGCGCGGCCCGTGAGGTATCTCAGAACTTGCGCGCGCCTCCCATCCCGAAAGCGCAGGCGCACGGCTCGACGCGATGTCGAGGGTCACACCGAAGCAGGCAGGTCCGTCGTTTCCGCCTTCGCCTGCCGCCTGCGGCCTCGGATGCGTTTGTCACTCCCCGAGCGGGGCTATATGGACGGCGTGAGCAGAGAGGGGCAGCACCATGCCAGAGTCCGACCGCACCACGCATTTCGGCTATCGCACCGTCGCGGAGGACGAGAAGAAGGGGCTGGTCGAGGGCGTGTTCACCTCCGTCGCCTCGCGCTACGACATCATGAACGACCTGATGTCGGGGGGCATCCACCGTCTCTGGAAGGACGCGATGATGGACTGGCTGGCCCCCCGCCCCGGCCAGCGCCTTCTCGACGTGGCAGGCGGCACCGGCGACATCGCGTTCCGCTTCCTCAAGCGCGCCCCCGGGGCGCATGCCACCGTCTGCGACCTGACGGCGGCCATGCTCGAGGAGGGGCGCAAGCGCGCCGAGGCCGCGAACATGGCCGACCGGCTCGACTGGGTGGTGGGCGACGCGATGGACCTGCCGTTCCCCGATGCCACGTTCGACGTCTACACGATCTCCTTCGGCATCCGGAACGTGACGAAGCCCGAGATCGCGCTCGCCGAGGCGTTCCGCGTGCTCAAGCCCGGCGGGCGGCTGATTGTGCTGGAGTTCTCCCAGCTGCCCAACCCGGCGATGCAATGGGCCTACGACCGCTACTCGTTCAACGTGATCCCGACGATGGGCCGCGTCGTGACGGGCGACCGCGACAGCTACAAGTATCTCGTCGAATCGATCCGCAAGTTCCCCGACCAGGAGACGTTCGCGCGGATGATCCGGGCCGCCGGCTTCGAGCAGGTGAAGTATCGCAACCTGACGATGGGCGTGGCCGCGCTGCACTCGGGCTGGAAGCTCTGATCCCTTGCGGGGCCCGCACAACATCTGGCGGCTCGTCCGCACCGGCGCCACGCTGGAGCGCACCGGCGCGATGGGCCAGGTGCTCGAGGCGATGGAGGCGCCGCCGCATCTTCGGCTGATCGCCCGGATCCTCGGCTGGCCGTTCAAGTGGCTGGGGCTGAGGGGCGACCCCGACTTGCCGCCCGCGACCCGCGCGCTGACCGCGCTCGGCCCCGCCTACATCAAGTTCGGCCAGATCATGTCGACGCGGCCCGATGTGGTGGGCGACGAGCTGGCAATGCAGCTGCGGGTGCTGCAGGACAAGCTGCCGCCCTTCCCCCGCGCGCAGGCCCTGCGGGCAGTGCGCGACGAGCTGCAGATGCCGATCGACGAGCTGTTTTCGGAGTTTTCCGAGCCCATCGCCGCCGCCTCCATCGCACAGGTCCATCGCGCGCGACTCGCCACGACCGGCGAAGAGGTCGCCGTCAAGGTGCTGCGGCCCGGCATCGAGAAGGCGTTCCAAAAGGATATCGACGCCTTCTACCTCGCCGCCTGGATGGTCGAGACGCTGTCGCCCTCGTCGCGCCGCCTGCGTCCGCAGGGGGTGATCGCGCATTTCGAGAGCGTCGTGCATGCCGAGCTCGACCTGCGGCTCGAAAGCTCCGCCTCTGCCGAGTTCGCGTCGAACACCGCGAAGGACGACGGATTTCGCGTGCCCAGCGTCCACTGGTTCATGTCCGGGCGGCGGGTAATGACGCTCGGCTGGGTCGAAGGCGTGCCGGCGGGCGACATCGCCGCGATCGACGCGGCAGGCCACGACCGCGCGGCGCTGGGCGAGCGCGTGCTGCGCCTGTTCCTCAGCCACGCCCTGCGCGACGGCTACTTTCACGCGGACATGCACCAGGGCAATCTCAAGATCGGCCCCGACGGCGACATCATCGCCCTCGACTTCGGCATCATGGGGCGGATCGACGAATACACCCGCCGCGCCTATGCCGAGATCCTGTTCGGCTTCATCCGCAAGGATTATCGCCGTGTGGCCGAGGTGCATTTCGAGGCGGGCTACGTGCCGCCCGACCGCGACATCGACGAGTTCGCGCAGGCGCTGCGCTCGGTGGGCGAGCCCATCTTCGGCATGGACGCCTCGCGCATCTCGATGGGCAAACTGCTCGCCTATCTCTTCGAGGTGACCGAGCGCTTCGGGATGGAGACGCGGACCGAGCTGATCCTGCTGCAGCGGACGATGGTGGTGGTCGAGGGGGTGGCACGCTCGCTCAACCCGCAGATCAACATCTGGCGCGTCGCCCGGCCCGTGGTCGAGGACTATATCCGCGACAACGTGGGTCCGCGGGCTCTGGCGGGCGACCTGCTCAAGACGGCGCGGGTGCTCGCACGCTTCGGGCCGCGCCTGCCGCAACTGACCGAGGCGGCGCTGCTGCAGCACGGGCGGAGCGAGCCGCAGCCTGGGCGGCGCGTGTCGTCGGAGGCGGTGGCATGGTTCGTCGCCGGAGCGGCGATCGCGGGACTGGTCGCCGCCATCCTCGCCTGAGCGCCGCTCAGACCTGCGGCAGCGCAAGCACCTTCAACCGGAAGAGCATCGCGATGCCCGCCGCCCAGAGCGCGGCGCCGAGCGCGACATGGGCGAGCGTGGCGGGCACGAGCGGCAGGTGGGCCACCAGCGGCGCAAGCGCGAAGACCGAGCCGCCGCACAGCGCCGCCAGCCCCGCGCCGGGCAGAAAGGCGGTCGCGACCGCCCGCGCCGAAAGGCCCAGCACCCGCGCGACGGCGGCAAGGCAGACAAGGCTCATCGCGCCGGTGGAGAGTGTGACGGCCCACGCAGCCTCGACCGGGCCGAGGCGCCCCAGCGTCAGCAGGGCGACGAGCAGCGCAAGGCCGCTGACCAGCCGCAAACGGAATTGCAGCGCGCCTCGGCCCGTGCACATGAGCGCCGGCTCCATCAGCGACATCGGAACGGACAGCGCCCGCGCGAGCGCGAGCACCGCGAGCACCGGCGCCGCCGCGGCCCAGGACGGGTCGAAGACCAGCGTCACCAGCGGCTCGGCCAGCAGCCCCAGGCCGGCCGTGGCGGGCCAGAGCATCGCGCAGGCCAGGGCAACGTCGCCCCGCCAGCTGCGCGCGATGCCGTCCCGGTCGCCCTCGCGCTCGAGCCGGGCGAGGCGCGACCAGCCGAGCATCCGGACAGGCTGCAGCACCACGTCGGAGGCGGTGACCGCGATGCGCGCGCCCGAACGGTAGGCCCCGACCGCAGCCGGAGAGAGGAAGGCCGCGAGCACGAGGTCGGCGCCGTAGGCCGAGAACATGCCGATGCCGGTGGTCCCCCAGAGCGGCCACGCGGTGTGGCTCGCCGTGCGGGCCTCGCCGGCGGCGAAGCGGGCGCGCGGGCAGCGGCGCACGATCGCGGTCGTGACGACGAGACCGGTCAGGGAAGCAACGTAGCGGGAGAGGATGAGGCCCCAGAGGCCCATCCCCGCGTCGAGCGCGGCGACCGCCGCGACGAGGCCCGTCGCCTCGCCCGCCAGCACCTGCAGGCTCGCCGCGCGCGCCCGGCCAGCCCGCCAGAGCTGCGCCTCGTTCCACGCGGTCAGCACAGCGAGCAGCGGCAGCGGGGCGACGGCGAGCAGCGCCGCGCCGACCGCGGCCCCCGGCCCGCCGACGATCAGCCCGGCCGCGGCGAGGATGCCGGCGCCCGCTCCTCCGACCGCAAGCTTGACCCAGAACAGCGTGTCGATGCGCGCCTCGAGGTCCTCGGCCCGCAGAAGCGCATGGTAGAATCCGGTATAGACGAAGGTCGTGGCGATCACTGCCCCCGCCCAGGCCACAGCGTAGGTGCCGAAGGCGTCGAGCCCGAGATGCCGCGAGGCGACGACGACCAGCGCGAACGCGATGATCTGCCCACCCATCCGGGCGGCGACGCCCACGGCGAAGGGCGAGACCAGCGGCGTCAGCCTGCGCGTCAGGGTCGAGGCTGCGAAGGGCGCGATCCGGGCCGTCACCGCGCCCCCGGCCGGCCCGTGCCGCCCCGCAGCCCCCCGTGCCGATCGAGGCGAAGGTCGATCACCCGCGCCATCCGCTCGAAGCCGCCGCCGAGCAGCGCGTCCTCGTGCCAGCCCTCGAGCGGGAGCACGGGCGTATCCTCGGCCAGCACCCCGCGCCAGCCGAAGAGCGCCGACGCCGCGCGGGACGGCTGGCTCTCGGTGGCGAAGAGCAGCGCCTCGCCCGGCCACGGGGCGAAGTCGTGCGCGGCCCAGAGCTGCTGGTGATGGGCGTTGACCTCCCAGGCGAGGCGCTCGGCCTCGGTCGGCTGCGGCTCGAGCCCGGTGGCCCGCATCAGCCGCAAGATGGGGCCGAGGCGTCGGGCGAGATCGCGCGGGCCAAGCCGCCCGCGCGCCGCCTGACCGAAGTAATGCGCCCAGCGCATCAGGCCCGCCCCGACGCGGCGCGCGAGACCCAGGCCGCGCGGCGGCAAGGTCTCGGTGTCCTCGGGCGACCATGCGTCGGTCATGGCGAGCAGCGGCACGTCGGGGCCGCGCGCAGCCAGCGCGTGCGCGGTGGCGAGCGCGGTCAGCCCGTCGGCACAATGGCCCACGAGCACGAAGGGCCGGCCCGGAAAGGCGGCGGCGAGCGTGGCGGCCGCGTCGTCGGCGACGGTGGCCCCGTCCATGCCCCGCTGACGCATGTAGGCGGCGCGGTCGGGCACGGTCAGGTTCACGACCGTCCGCCCGGGGGCGAAGGCGCGGGCGATCCCGTGCCAGAGGAAGGTCTGGTTGACGGTCGCGATGACCGGGCCGCCCGCATCGCCCCCGCGCAGGGGCACGATCGACCAGGTGCCGGCGGCCTCCCCGCCCACATCGGCCCCATCGGGCGAGAGGCGGGCGGCCAGCCCGTCGAGCGTGGGGTCGGCGAGGAAGGCGGCGACCTCGACCTTGCGGCCGAACTCCGCCTCGGCGCGCGCCAGCATCCGCAGCGCGAGGATCGAGTGTCCGCCGAGGGCGAAGAAATCGCCGGCGCAGTCATCCTGCGGCAGGCCGAGCAGATCGGCCCAGAGCCGGGCGAGGCGCTCGCGGGCCTCGGACGGCGCTGCCGGCCCCCCCGGCTCCGACCCGGCGAGGGCGGGCGCATCCATGACGTGCTGTGCCGAGCTGCCCGAGGGCGGCGCGTCGACGAGCGGGGCCGAGGGGGTATCGACCAGTCGTTCGACGGCGTCGATCACGCGCCGGCCGAGCGCGGCGATGCGCTCTTCGGAATGGCGTGCGCCGTCGTGGTCGATCACCAGCGTCCAGCCGTCGCCGTCGCCAACGAGATTGAGATTGAGAGGGTAGAGCGCCCCCGGTGTCTGGGTCATCTCGCCCTCGATGCGGAACGGCCCGTGATCCATCACCTCGAGGAAACCCCGGCTGAGGCCGAAGGCGACCGACGTGTAGGGGGTTCGCGCCTCGCCCGGATCGAGCGGCCGGGGCGGCGGGGCGGCGCGCATGACCTCCTCCAGGGGGCAGGACTGGTGGGCGAGCGCGGCCTCGACGGCGGCGCGCGTCCGCTCGAGATGGACCGCGCCGCTCGCGCCCTCGGGGGCGGGCAGGCGCAGCACGATCGTGTTGACGAAGACGCCGATGAGCGGCTCGAGATCGACCTCGTCGCGGCCCGACACCGGCGTGGCGAGCAGCACTTCGGGAGCCCCGGTCTCGGCCGCGAGCACCGCCGAGGCTGCCGCCGCCCCGATCATGAACGGCGAGGCGCCGAGCCGGGCGGCAGCGCCGGCGAGCCGCGCGGCGGCCTCGGCCGGCAGCGGCAGGGCGAGGCGACGGGGCGCCGCCCCGAGCTCTGCCCGCGCGACGGCCACGTCGGGGGGAAGCGCGAAATGCGCGGCCCCGGCGAGCGTGGTCGACCAGAACGCGATCTCGTCGGCGCGGGCAGGGCTCGTCGCGCAGGCCTCCTGCCAGAGTGCGTAGTCGGGGTAGTGCAGCGACAGCTCGGGCAGGTCGGCGGGCCGGCCGGTCAGCACCTCGGCCGCCAGCGCCCCGATCTCGCGGCCGAGCAGCCCGCCCGACCATCCGTCGAAGGCACAGTGATGCGCGGTGACGAGCAGCGTCGCCCGGCCCGGCCCGGTGCGCACATGGGTGGCCCGCAGGAGCGGCGGGCGGGCGAGGTCGAAGGGGTCGCCGGCCATGTCGGCGGCGATTCCGGCGATGCGCGCCTCGTGGTCGTCGATCGGCAGGGCGCGGATGTCGACGAGCCCGAGCTTGAAATCGACCGCCTCGCGCACCTCCTGCAGAAGGGTGCCGTCGTCTTCCACGAGGCAGGTGCGCAGCGCCTCGTGGCGGTGGATCACCGAGCGGAAGGCCGCCTCGAGCGCGTCAGTGTGCAGATCGCCCGTCACCCGCCAGCGCAGGGTGATGGCGTTGTCGGGACGGCCGGGGCGAACCCTTTCGAGAAACCAGAAGCGGGCCTGCGCGGGCGAGGCGGGAAAACGCTCGATGGACGTCTGCGGACTCTGCCTGCTCACATGTACCCCCTGCGCACCGCCGTCGCGGCGCGGCACGCGATCGCTGGCCCCCGCTCCAGCAGGTGCGCCGCGGTGCGCGGGAAGTCAAATTCGGGCGTCGATGAGGCTGCTTGCCCGTCGAGGGCGACGACGGTCGCGCCCGCGCGCGACCGATTGTCAAGGATCTGGCGACGACCGTGGGCTTGACGATGAATGCCCCGCACCGTCCGCGAGGGGACGCGCGCAAGAGAGTGATGCCGAGGATAGCGGAAGAGCGCGCAGCGCGGTCGGTCGCCCGCACAGACGTCAGGACCCCGGAATGAACCGCGGGAGCGGCTCCTGCATCGCGGCGAGCACCTCCAGCAGACGGGCCTCGGCGGCGGCGTCGGTCTCGTTCTCACGGATCGGCGTGGTCAGCCGAAGCATCGAACCGTCGGTGCGCCGCGTGGTGATCCCGTCGACCATCAGGTAGAACTTGGCCATGATGTCGGAGGCGATGCGCCGGTCGCGCTGCTGGAACCAGTAGAGCACCATCATGCGGGTCTCGCCCTTCTGGATGATGGCGCGGTTGACGTCGAACCTCCGGTCGAAGCCGATCTCCGGCCCGACGTCGGAGCGCTCCAGCCACGCGATCTCCCACCCGGCGCCGGGCAGGCAGATCTCGGGGGAGTGCACGCCGCCGTCGGTCTGGTCGAGATACCACGCCATGAACAGGTTGACGTGCGCGGCCTCCCCCGCCTTCACGAGATTTACGGAGTGGTAGTCGTCCGCTCTCAGTTCCCGCTCCACGCGGGCGTCGAGCGTCTCGCGCGGGCCCGACTGGCGCCAGCCCGCCAGATCGCGTGGGAAGGCCGCGAAGGGCTCGCGCTCCACCCGCACGTCGCCGGGCTCGGGCACGGCCTGCCATGCCGCCGCGGCCAGCACGCCCGCCAGCGCCACGCCGACGAGGGCGCTCGACGGGCGAAGATACTGCAGCCGCATGAATTGCGTGCCGAGGCCGTCGGTGTCGAGGTCGAGCGATTCTGCCAGCGTCATCTTGACCGGGTTGAAGAAAAGTAGCACGCGGGCGAGCCCGAACAGGATCAGGACGCAGGCGAGAAAGATCACCCAGCCCTCGAAGAAGTGGGTGAAGCCCTCTACCCACTCGACGCCGTAATTGTTCACGATGATGCCTGCGACCGCGATTCGGACGGAATTCATCAGCACGGTGATCGGGGCGGCTGCCAGCAGCAGGATCGCCTTGTGCCAGATCGAGCCCTGGTAGAGCACGGCAAAGATGTAGGAGAAGCTCAGGATCGGGAACAGGTAGCGCAGGCCCGAACACGCCTCGGCCACGTGCAGCTTGTAGACGCCGAGGTCGATGATGTTGCCGTCGAGAAAGACCGGCACCGACAACAGCTTGAGGAACCATACCCCGAGCTCGGAGGAGACGAGTTGCAGGTTGGCCGACATCTTGAAGTAGAGCGTGTCGGGCAGGGGCAGCATGTAGACGAGATGCAGGACCGGCGGCCAGAAGGCCCAGCCAACGCTCCAGCCGAAGCTGACGAGCAGGATGCCGAAGACCCACAGGATCAGCCCGTAGGCCACGAGGTCGGGGATGCCCGAAAGCTTGCCCAGCGCCGCGACCGTCAGGGACAGGAGCGCCACCACGACGCCCACCCAGCGGTCGGGCACCGGGCCGCGGTTGACCGGCACGTCCTTGAGTTGTCGCAGGAACAGCAGGCCCGACAGGACCGGAATGAGCGGGCCGTGGCTGTATTCGGGGCGCTGCCACTCCTTGAAGAGCTTCTCGATCCCCTCGACGAAGAACAGGCCCGCACCGACCAGCGCGACGAGGAACCAGAACATTCCCCACGTCACCAGCGGCGCGAGAAACTTCGGCGCGCTCCGCACCTGCTCGACCAACGCCATCGCAACCCCTCCGACCCTTCCCCTGCGTTCCTTTAGCAGAGGCGGCTTGCGCATGACAAACGGCACGAGACCTGCAAGCTGCCCTCCGTGACATCACGCATGCGTGATGGGCAGCGGGCAGGCACCGTGCCCACCGTTCGCACGCCCAACGGCTCGGCAACCGTGCTTCGGCTAGGGTCCGAGCCGTCCCGCGCCCGGGCGCTTCGCGCCCCGGCCGCCAGCTTAGGAGCCCTTCGATGCCTGTCGACCGCTACGCCGCCTTTTCCCGTGCCCCCTCGCTTCCTGCCACGTCGGTCCAGGAGATCGTTCCCGACGATGCCGCCGACATCGCCCACGTCTCGCTCGCGCTGAACGTGGCCACGCCGGGCAATGTCCGCGTCACCACGCTCGACGGCGACGTGGTCGACGTCGAGGTGGCCGCGGGCGTGGCCTTTCCGCTGCGCGTCTCGCGCGTCTGGGCGACCGGCACCACGGCGACGGGAATCCGCGCGCTCTACTAACCGCGCGGGGGCGCGACCGCACGCCCGGCCAGGGGGGCTTGGGGGCTTGTCCCGGCGGCCGCCGCGGTCCAACAGGGCGCTGCCGGTGGGGTCGCGGCGAAGCGGGCCCGCCGGGTGTTTCCCGATGGCCCGCAGGACCCCGAGGCATGGCAGAGACCGACGCAACGGCAGACACCCCCCCCGAGAGCGAGGCGTCCGCACCCGATGCCTCGGCTTCCGGCGACCCTGCGACCGACGCCCCCGCGCCCGACGCCTACGTCCTCATAACGCCCTGCAGGAACGAGGCGGCGCATGCGCGCCGCACCCTTGACAGCGTGCTGGGGCAGACCCGCCCGCCTGATCTGTGGGTGATCGTCGACGACGGCTCCGCGGACGGAACGCCCGAGATCCTCGCCGACTACGCCGCCCGCCACCCGTCGCTCCGCATCGTCAGGCGGCAGGACAGGGGGCGCCGCGCGGTCGGGCCCGGCGTGATCGAGGCGTTCTACGACGGGCTCGCCACCGTCGATCTCGCGCGCTTCCCCTTCCTGTGCAAGCTCGACCTCGATCTCGAGCTGCCCCCCGGCTATTTCGAAGGGCTGATCGCGCGGATGCGCGCCGACCCGCGGCTCGGCACCTGCTCGGGCATGCCGTGGTTCACCGCCCCCTCCGGCCGGCGCGTGAGCGAAAAATGCGGGCCGGAGATGTCGGTCGGCATGACCAAGTTCTACCGCCGGGACTGCTTCGAGGAAATCGGCGGCTTCGTGCGCGCGGTGATGTGGGACGCGATCGACTGCCACACCGCCCGCCGTCTCGGGTGGACGGCACGCGCCTTCCCCGACGCCGAGCTCGCCTTCGAACACCTGCGCCCGATGGGCTCGTCGGAAAAGGGGGTGTTGACGGGGCGGCGGCGGCACGGGGCGGGCCAGTACTACATGGGCTCCGACCCGCTCTACTTTGCCGCGACCGCGCTCTACCGGATGGCGCACCCGCCCTACCTGCTCGGCGGTCTCGCCATGCTGCGGGGATATGCCGGGGCCTGGGCCTCGGGCGCGCCACGCCACGACGACGCCGAGCTGCGCGCCTTCATCCGGGCCTACCAGCGGCGGGCGCTGCGTGTGGGCAAGGCCCGCGCCGTCGCAGAAATCGAGGCCCGACACCTTCGCCCGGGGACAGACTGACGCGTCACCGCCTTGCCAGACGGCCGGCCAGAGGAGCGCCCCCCGGCCGGCCGAGTCCGGCTCTGTCGCGCTCAGGAACCGACCGTGGCCGAGGCGGATGCGATGGTCGCGGCGCCGGCGGCGCCGGTCACCGTCTCGACGACGCGCAGCAGCGTGCCGGCGTGATCGGGCCCCGGCGTGAACACCGTGCCGGTCGCGCCAGGGATGTCGACACCGTCGCTCTGCCATTGCCAGGCGCGCGGTGGCTCCATCGCCGCCCCGTCATAGGCCCAGAGCGCAGGGCGCACCTCAAGCGGTGCATCCACGACAGGCGGCACGGAGAGTTCGGGCGGCCGCAGGACCACCGGCCCCGAGGCAAGCGCCGCGGGATCGAGCGGATAGGTGCCGGCATAGGCCAGCGGCGCCAGCACGGTCACCAGAAGCGGGGCGTCGCCAGCCGAGAGCAACGCCGTGTTGTTCGTGGTGACGGCAAAGGAGAGCCCCGCCTGCCCCATGAGGAAGTAGCTGGACCCGCCAAGCAGCTTCTTGGCGTCGATCGTCTCCATTACACCGCCTCGCGCACGATCAGAGCGGCGGTGAGCCCGGCCTTGCGATAGCGCACCTCGCGGCCGGCGCGAATCAGCACGCCCTCGCCCTGAAGCAGGTGAAAGCCGTCGTCGGGCGCCGGGCCGGGGGTCGTGGTCAGGAAGACGCTGCCGTGGCGCGTCTGCCAGATCTCGTCGCTGACGAGGGTGACGGGGTCCGACCAGGTGGTCGTTGCGTCGGTGATGAGAGCCATGTCTGCGATCCCGGTTGATTGCGGTTTCTGGGTGGTCGTCGCTGCGACGCGGCGGCGAGGGCCGGCGCGGGCGGCAGCATCGGCGGCTTGGGCAAAGACTTCGTCAGACCACCGCACGGTGTTTCCCGGTTTGAGCCGCACGCCGCTCTGGGCTATCTGCTGGGCGTGGAGCGATGCGGGAGACGCCGGGGTGGACTGGCTGGGAGAGAGCGGCAGCGGCGACTGCACGGGGCGCGCCTTCGTCGCGCGGGAGGCGCTGCTGGCCGACCTGCGCACGCGGCTGCGGGCGGAGCGCGGCTTCGCCATCGCCACGCTCAACCTCGACCACGCGGTGAAGCTCCGGGCCGATCCGGCCTTCCGCTCGGCTTACGCGGCGCACAGCCACGTCACCGCCGACGGCCACCCGATCGTCTGGCTCGAGCGGCTGGCCGGGCGCCGGACGGAGCGGGTGACGGGGGCCGATCTCGTCGTTCCCCTGGCCCGGCTCGCTGCGCAGGAGGGCTGCTGCGTTGCCCTCGTCGGCTCTACCGCGGCATCGCTCGACGGCGCCGCCGAACGGCTGCGGCGCGAGGCGCCGGGCCTGCACGTCGCGGCCAGGCTCGCGCCGAAGGCGGGCTTCGACCCGGCATCGAGCGGCGCGGCGCGCCTTCTCGACGAGATCGGCGAGAGCGGCGCGCGCCTGTGCTTCCTCGCCCTGGGCGCGCCGAAGCAGGAACTCTTCGCCGCCCGCGCGGCGGCCCGCCTGCCCCATGTCGGCTTCGCCTCGGTCGGCGCGGGGCTCGACTTCCTGTCGGGCCAGCAGGTGCGCGCGCCCCGCGCGCTGCAGGCCTTCGCGCTCGAATGGGCGTGGCGGCTCGCCCGCGACCCCCGCCGCCTCGGCGGCCGGTACGCGCGCTGCGCCGCGGCGCTGCCCGGGCTGGCCCTCGCCGCTCGACGGGCCCGCCCCAGCCGGCGCGAGGGAGCCGCGCCATGACCGGGATGGAAGAGCTCGTCATCTACACGTTTCCCTTCGTCGCCTACGTGATCTTCGCCACGACCAAGTTGCTCCACGCGATCCCCGCGACGGCGCTTGCAGGCTTCATGCTCTTGCCGCCCCGCTATGCGTTCAACCTTCCGGTGCTGCCGACCATCGACAAGGAAAACGTGATCGCGCTGACCGTCGCGGGGCTTGCGCTGGCATTCGCACCACGCACCGAGCGCGTGGTGGCGCCAACCTTCGATCATGTCGCCGCGCAGGAGATGCTTCCCGGCCTGCTGCCGCGAGAGCGCTGGGCGCTGGTCTGCATCGTGTGCCTGGTGCTCGTCATGCCCTTCGGCACCGTGCTGACCAACCGGTCTCCGGTCGTTCTCCCCAACGCGTTCGTGACCGGGCTGACGTTCTACGACATCGGCAACAGCATCTGGATTTTCGGGCTGCCGCTCCTGATCCTGCTCACCGCGCGGAAGTTTCTCGGCGGCGAGGCGGGGCAGCGCGCGGTCCTGTATGCGCTGCTGCTGGCCGGGCTTTTCTACAGCCTGCCCACGCTGCTCGAGATCCGCCTGTCTCCGCAGCTCCACAACTGGATCTACGGCGGCTTCCCGCATTCGTGGATCCAGCATCTGCGAGGCAGCGGTTTCCGACCCGTCGTGTTCCAGACCCACGGGCTCATCCTGTCGCTGTTTCTGTGCATGAGCCTGCTGGCAGCGGTGGCGTGCCTGCGCGTCGCCGATTTCGACCGGCGCTGGGTCTACGCCGTCGCGGCCGGACATCTCTTCGTCGTGCTGGTCCTGAGCAAGTCGCTCGGCGCGCTCATGATCGCGCTCGTTCTTGCCCCGCTGATCATGCTCTGCTCGATCAGGACGCAACTCCTCGCCGCGGCCGCGATCGCGATCTTCGTGACGACCTACCCGGCCGTGCGCGGCGCGGGCGCCAACCCCTTCGGAACGGTTGCGCATGTCGTGGAAGCGGCCGGTCAGCCGAGTCGCGCCAATTCCCTGAGATACCGCCTCGCGCAGGAGGAGCTTCTGACGCGGCACGGCTGGAAGAAGCCCCTCTTCGGCTGGGGCGGCTTCGGCCGCGCCATCGATCTCGAGTCGGGAAGCCGGCACGCCTCGGTCCGCGACGGGCTCTGGCTCATCACCTTCGGCGAGCGGGGCGTGGTGGGCTTTCTCGCCTATTTCGGGTTGTTCGCCTTTCCCCTGATCCTACTGGCGGCCCGGTCGCGCCGGATCGAGGTCTCGCCGGCCACCGCTGCGCTCGCCGTGATCCTCGCCGCCAACCTGCTCGACCTGATCCCGAATTCGGGCCGCACGGTCGTCACGATGCTGATCGCCGGGGCGCTCATCGGCCGGCTCGAGCATGCGCGGCAGACGGCCCCGGCAGGCGCGACCCCGGCCGCCGCCCTGCTCGTGGGACGTGAGCGCGCATACGGGCGCAGCGCCCCGCCGCCGGCGAGGGCAAGGGCGGGGGTGGGGGCCCTCCGGGCGGAGGCGTCGATACGGACCGGCGCAGCCCCACGCGCGCATCCGGCACCCGCCGGTCCGCCGGCCCGGGCCCGTGGACCGGCGCGACGCGCCAGCGCCACGTGGGGGGCAAGGCCCGGCGACGTGCGCTACACGCGCTTTCCGGCCGGTCCGCCCACCACCGACGGCGAGTGACGCCCGGAGAGAAATGTTCGGAGAGTGCTTCGCGACGACCACGTCCAGGCGGGCGCCGGAGCGCAATCACCGAGCGCCGCCCCTGCCCTGCGCCCCGCACGAGCGCGCACGGGCCGCCTTCGGGCCGCCCATGGACCAGATGCCGCGCCAGACCGCGCCGGATGCTGCCCGCCCCGTCCGTGCAGCGCCCACAAAGGGGGGCTCCGGCGTCTAGCCGCCGTCCGGCCCATACGACCGGAAAAGCGCAGCGAGCTTCGACGCCTCCCCGTCGAGATCGAACCCGGTCGCGACGATCGCGCGCCCGGCCTGCCCCATCTTCCCCCGCATCTCGGGCGGCATGTCCGCGAGGCGCTCCAGCGCGCCCGCCAGCGCCGCCGCATCTCCCGGAGGGACGACGATGCCGCTTTCGCCGTCGCGCACCAGTTCCTCGACGCCGGCCACGCGCGTGGCCACCACCGGCAGGCCGCTCGCCGCCGCCTCCATCAGCACCACCGGCACGCCCTCGGCGAAACTCGGCAGAACCAGCGCGTCGGCCTCCCGCAGCGCATCGGCCACCTCCGACTGGCTGCGATAGCCCAGGAATCGCGCCGCGATCCCCAGCCGTCGCGCCTCGGCCTCCAGAGCGGCGCGGTCGGCCCCGTCGCCGACCAGCGTCAGTCGCAGATCGCGCCGCCCGAGCCGGGCCAGCGCATCGAGCAGCACGAAGAGCCCCTTCACCCCGACGAGCCGGCCGACGAAGAGAAGGTCCAGCCCCGCGCCCGGCCCGCGCGGCACACCGCCGCCGTAACGGTCAAGCTCCACCCCGCAATGGAAGACATGGAGCTTCGGCCAGTGCCGCCTGTCCGACCACAGCATCGCCTGTGAGCGGGCGAAGCGGCTGATGCAGACGACGAAGCGCGCCCGCGCTACCTTTTCGTCCAGCCGCCAGCCCCGCGGGTCGAACAGGTCGGCCGGGCCGTGCAGGGTGAAGCTGTAGGGCAGGCCCGACATCTCCGAGGCGATCATGGCGAGGCTCGCGCTCGAAGTGGCAAAGTGGTTGTGCAGGTGCGTCGCGCCGCGCCGCCGCAGATGCCGGACCAGCACCGCCGCCTCGAGGAAGTAGAAGGCCTGCCACAGCGCGCCGCGGAGGCCAGGCCGCGTCGTCCGCGCCGCGAGGGCCGCGGCGCGCAGGTAGCGCCCCGGCGTGGCCGCAAGCGCCGCAGCGTGGTCGGCCAGAAGCGCCAGCGGATTGCGGGCACGGGCGAGTACATAGAACGTCTCGCGCGCGGCGTCCTCCTCCTCGGGGCCGATCAGGTCGGCGGGCCCCGTTCGCCGCACCGCGCAGGTGATCACGTCGAGCCCGTGCCGGCGCAGCGCCGCCACCTCCCGCAGCACGAAGGTCATGGACGCACGCGGATACTCGCCCGTCAGGTAGGCGATCCGGACATTCTCGTGCGACGCGCCCGCCGCGCTCTCCGCCCCCTCGTCGCCCATGCGTCCCCCTGCCGATGCCCGGCCCGCTTCTAGGGGCCCTCCGCACGCGTGTATAGCGGCCCCGGACGCCGCGCGGGGCATCGGCGCGGCACTAGCGGCTCAGAGCGGCCAGATCAGCGGGATGAGCAGCGAGGCGAGCAGCCCGATCGACAGGTTGAGCGGGATTCCCACGCGCAGGAAATCGCCGAAGCGGTAGCCGCCGGGGCCGTAGACGAGCATATTGGTCTGGTAGCCGATGGGCGTGGCGAAGGCCGCGGAGGCCGCGATCATCACCGCCACCACAAAGGGCCGCGGGTCGTAGCCCAGCGCGACGGCCAGCCCGATGGCGACGGGGGTGATCACCACCGCGACGGCGTTGTTGGTGACGAGTTCGGTCAGAACCGAAGTGATCAGGTAGACGGCCCAGAGCGCGAGCACTGGCGGCAGCGTGCCGATGTAGGGCGCAAGCGCCTCGACCACGACGCGCACCGCGCCGGACTCCTGCAATGCCGCGCCCACGGCGAGCATCGAGAAGATCAACGCGAGCAGCCGTCCGTCGACGAAGGAGAACGCCTCGTCGGCGTCGACGCAGCGCGCCAGCAGCACCACCGCCACGGCGAGCACGGCCAGCAGGAGGATCGGAGCGACCCCGAAGGCGGCGAGCGCGACGAGGCCCGCGAGCGCCGCCACCGCGACCCAGGCCCGACCGCGGCGGAAGGCGCGCTCGGTCGGGCGCGACACGTCGACGAGATCCATGTCGACGGCCAGCCGCTGGATGTCGGCCGGTGCCCCCTCGAGCAGCAGCGTGTCGCCCACCCTTACCACGAGATCGTCGAGCTGCCGGCCGATATTCTGGTTCCGCCGGTGCACGGCCAGCGGATAGACCCCGTACCGGCGCCTCAGGCGCATCGACCCGAGCGAGCGGCCGACCATGCGCGCGCCGGGGGTGATGAGCACCTCGACCGTCGAGGTGCGCACCGACGACAGCTTGTCGACCGCGCGCAGGTTCCTGTTCTCCTGCAGGCTCAGCAGCTCCGCCATCTCGGTGCGCAGCACCACGCGGTCGCCGGCGGCGAGCTCGACCGCGCTCAGGTCACGCCGCAGCGAGGCATCGCCCCGAAGCACGTCGATCACGCGCACGCCCTCGCGCCTGAACAGGTCGACCTCGAGCACCGGCCGGCCCACCAGCGCCGAGCCCTCGGGCACCGCGACCTCGGTGAAGAACTTCATGCGCGACCGGTCGGACAGGACACCGGCGAGGCTGTCGCGGTCGGGCAGCAGGCGGGGCGAGACGACGCGGATGTAGAGCAGACCCCAGGCGACGAGGATCACCGCGAGCGGCGTCACCTCGAAGATCGAGAAGGCCGCCAGCCCCTCGGCGCGCGCCACCCCGTCGACCAGCAGGTTGGTCGAGGTGCCGATGAGCGTCAGTGTCCCCCCGAGGATCGCGGTATAGGAAAGCGGGATCAGCAGCTTGGAAGGCGACAGGCCGAGGGTGGCGGCGATCTGCACGACGACCGGGATCATCACCACCACCACGGGCGTGTTCGACACGAAGGCCGAGGCGAGCACGACGAAGCAGATCAGCACGCCGAGCGCGCGCGCCGGGCTCTTCTCCGCCTCGGCCTGCGCGATCTGGGTGAACCGGTCGAGAGAGCCGGTGCGCACGAGCGCCCCCATGACCAGAAACATTGCCACGATGGTCCAGGGCGCAGGATTGGCCAGCACCTCGAGCGCCGACTCGTAGGGTAGAACGCCGGTGACAAGGAGAACCGCGACGCCGCCGATGGCGGTCACCTCGACCGGGAAGACCTCTCGCATGAAGAGCACGAACATGCCCAGCACCACGCCGAGCACCACGATCGCATCCGAATGCGGGCCGAGGGGAAGAAGCTCCATGCACGCCCTGTCGATGGTTCGGCGGTCATGGTTCGCATGGCGGTGCCCCGCTGGCAAGCGCCGCACCGGGCCTGCGGCGCCGGGCGGGCAGGCCGGGCGTCCCGCGGGAGCGACAGGCGAAAAAGCCTTGAGAAAGGCTTTTGCAAATCCCTTCTACAAGGGATTTACGCCCGACCTGTGCTCGGCGCGGGCGCGCGGCGCCTTGAACCCGACGCCGTGACACCGATCTGTCGGGAAGCCGCCGCCGGCGCCGCCCTGCGGCGTCACCAGACCGAAGGAGACAGATGAGCCTGCGCGCCTTCGCCGCCCGCCTCGCCCTGCTGACCGCCGCCGGCTGCGCCCTCGTGCTCGCCTGGCACGCCGGCCTCGCCCTTCAGGCGCGGCTCGACCCGCCCGCGCGGCAGGCGCCCGTGCCGGTGCTGGTCGACCCCGCCCCCGGCGCGCCCGACGAGGAGAGGGTCATCGCTCTGTTCGAGCGCGCCAAGAGCAGCGTCGTGTTCATCTCGACGCGGGCGAGCGTGCCGGAGTTCTGGACCGGCGGGCAGCGCGAAGTGCCGCGCGGCAACGGCTCGGGCTTCGTCTGGAGCGCCGACGGCCACATCGTCACCAATGCCCACGTGATCCGCGGCGCCTCGTCGGCCACGGTGCGGCTGGCCGATGGCGCCACCCACGAGGCCCGCCTTGTCGGCGCCGCGCCCGGGTACGACCTCGCCGTGCTGAAGATCGAGGCGGACGGTCTCGAGGCGCTGCCCCGCGGCACGTCCCAGGACCTGCAGGTGGGGCAGTCGGCCTTCGCCATCGGCAATCCGTTCGGCCTCGACTTCACGCTGACCACGGGCATCGTCTCGGCGCTCGACCGCGATTTGCCGTCGCGGGAGGGCCCCGGCCTGCGCGGCCTGATCCAGACCGACGCCGCGATCAACCCGGGCAATTCGGGCGGGCCTCTCCTCGACAGCGCGGGGCGGCTCATTGGGGTCAACACCGCGATCTTCTCTCCCTCGGGCTCGTCGGCCGGCATCGGCTTCGCCGTGTCGGTCGACACGGTGTCCCGCGTCGTGCCGCAGCTCATCCGCACCGGCAGCTATGCACCGCCCTCGCTCGGCGTCGACATCGACGAGCGGGTCAATGCGATGGCGCGCCGGCAGGGCATCGAGGGGGTGCTCGTGCTGGGCGTCGCCCCGGGCTCGGCAGCCGAGGCGGCGGGTCTCGAGCCCGCGCGCATGACGTCGGACGGCCGGCTGCGGCCCGGCGACGCGATCGTCGCGCTCGGCGGCGCGCCGGTGCGCAGCGTCGACGACCTGCTGGCCGCGCTCCTGGCCCATTCGCCGGGCGACGAGGTCACCCTGCGCGTCCGCAGGGGAGGCGAGGCGCGCGAGACGACCGTCATCCTCGACCCGCCGCGCCGCGGCTGAGCGCCGCGTCCGAACGACGGACGCCGGCCATGCGGGAAACGCTCCGTCTGCCGGATGCCAAGCGTTTCGCTCATGAAAGACTTGAAAGCGCATCCGCGCTCCCCGATATTCCGAAAGACGCCCTCGCCCGCCTGCGACCGGGCTCTTTGTGGACGGCTATGGAGGAACGAATGGCTGACTATCAGACGGCGCGGACGCAGACCGGCTATGCCGGCGCCCGCACCGCCGCGATCGACGAGGGCCTCAAGGCCCACATGAACAAGGTCTACGGCACCATGTCCGTGGGCATGCTGATCACGGGCGCCGCCGCCTGGGCCATCTCGGGCCTGGCGACCACGGCCGACCCGTCGATGGGCGTGGCGCAGATTGGCCCGAACGAGTATCTCACCAGCTTCGGTGCGGCGATCTATACCTCGCCGCTGCGCTGGGTGATCATGTTCGCGCCTCTGATCTTCGTCTTCGGCTTCGGCGCGATGATCAACCGGATGTCGGCCGCCGCGGCGCAACTTGTCTTCTACACCTTCGCGGTGGTGATGGGCCTGTCGCTCAGCTCGATCTTCCTCGTCTTCACCGGCTACTCGATCGCCCAGGTCTTCCTCATCACCGCGATCGCCTTCGCGGGGCTGTCGATCTGGGGCTACACCACGAAGAAGGACATCTCGGGCTGGGGCTCTTTCCTGATCATGGGCGTGATCGGCCTGATCGTCGCCTCGATCGTGAACATCTTCCTGGGCAGCCCCGCGATCATGTTCGCGATCTCGGCGCTCGGCGTTCTGATCTTCGCTGGGCTGACGGCCTACGACACCCAGCAGATCAAGAACGAGTACATCCAGTTCGCCGCCGCCGGCGACCAGGAATGGCTCGGCAAGGCCGCGATCATGGGGGCGCTGCGCCTCTACCTCGACTTCATCAACATGTTCATCATGTTGCTGCAGCTTTTCGGCCAGCGCGAGTGAACGCCGCGCCACGTCGCACTCCGAAAGGCCGGGCCCAGCGCCCGGCCTTTTTCGTTGCCGCGGTGACATGCACCGCGCCTCAACGCCCCCGCACCATGCGCACCGCGGGAAAGGCGATGCCCGGGGCGAGCGTCAGCTCGACCGGCTCCACCTCGACGAAGCCGAGGGCGCGATAGAAGGGCATCGACGTGCGCGTCGCCATGCAGTCGAACACGCGCACACCCTGCCCCGCCGCCACATCGAAGATGTGCGTGAGCAGCGCCCGCCCGATGCCGCGCCGCACATGGGCCGGGTCGGTCACGACGTGGCGGATGCTGGCGCGCTCCGGCCGTCGCCCCCGTGTCCAGCCTCCGGCGGCGAGGGCCCGGCCCGCGATGTCCTGGGCCACGTAGTAAGTGCCGCAGGTCACCAGTTCGGGCCGGGCGCGCGCGATGATCGGCACCGCCGTCACCATGACAGAGGGCGGGTAATCGTGGCGCAGCAGCGCAGGATAGCTGCGCGCGAGCAGCGCGTCGATGGCGGCGATGTCGCCGGCCTCGGTCGCGCGGATGGTGATCGTCTCGGCCATGCCAGCCACCTCCCGGTCGCTCCGGAAACGACAAAGACCGCACCCGGGGGCGCGGCCTGTCGCATCGTCGAACGGCGAGATCGTTTACTTGATCTTGCCTTCCTTGTACTCGACGTGCTTGCGCGCCACCGGGTCGTACTTCCGGATGGTCATCTTTTCCGTCATCGTGCGGGCGTTCTTCTTGGTCACGTAGAAGTGGCCGGTGCCGGCGGTCGAGTTCAGCCGGATCTTGATCGTCGTCGGTTTCGCCATCGTCGCTCTCCTCGCCGGGCGGGTTTCGCCCCCGCGGTGAATTCCCCGAAGCCCGCCTTCTACGCCCCGCGCTCGCGAAGTCAAGCGCCCCCCGGACGCGGGGCGGCGCCCGTCAGGTCATGGCGGGCACGCCCATCGCCACATGCATCCGGTCGCGCTCGGCATCCGAAAGGCCCAGCGCGCGCGCGAGCTGCGCGAGGTAGGCGGCCTCGCGCCGGTTGTCGAGCCGGATCGCCATGAGCGAGGTGGCATAGACCTGCGTACGCATCGCGTGCGCCGTGTCGCGGGCGAGCCCCTCGACATCCACCGGCGCCGCCAGCTCGCGCCCGACGAAGGCGCGCTCCTGCGCGTCGACCTCGCCCAACTGGTCGAGGATCGCCTGCCGCTCCTGCGGGTCGATCTCGCCATCGGCCTTGGCGGCCTGGATCATCGCCCGCACCATCAGCTTGGCGTTCTCCTCCATCGCGGCCGAGGCGGGCGTGCCGCCGAAGAGCGCGCCGGCCATGTCGTCCATGCCCTGCCCGCCGGAGTGCGCCGCGCCCTGCAGCGCGGCCATCAACCCGCCGAGGCCCGCCGCGCCCGCGGACTGCTGTCCACCGCCAAGCGATGCCATGATCTGCTCGAGCGGGTTCGCGCCGGGTTGCGAGCCAGGGGCGCCGCCGCCGGTCCCCTGACCTGCGACGCCCTGCATCAGGCCGCCGAGGCCCATGCCCTCGGCCATGCGCTGCAGGTCGGCCAGTCCAGGCGCGCCCGGCCCGCCAGCCCCGCCCTGGTGCATCATCTTCTGCAGGCCGGCCATGCCACCCATCTGCTTGTACTTGTCCATGCCCTTCGCCGCGGCGAAGCCGACCGCGACGGTCGCCAGTGTCCGCATGAAACTCATCGCGCATCCTCCCGTGCACTGCCGGAGGGGTCCGGCACGGGCAGCATGCCACGGCTGGCGCAGCGTCCGGCCGGGGCACGGCGTCGCGGCGTCGGGAAGGGCGAAAATGCGCGGATGGCCTGTAAGCCGGATTCTGTCCAGGCCCCTACCGCGAGCGGACAAGGGCCCTGGGCGACCATTCCTCTCGGCCCGCCGTTGCCGGCGGGCTCCAGCTGCCTACCCGACCTGCCTCGGGCCGGAGCGGCCCTGGGGCGCTTGCACGCCCCGCGGAGGTTCTATTCGGCATTGCTCCCGGTGGGGCTTGCCGTGCCGTCCCCGTCGCCGGGGCCGCGGTGGGCCCTTACCCCACCGTTTCACCCTCACTCCCCCGTGGAGGAGCAGACTGTTCTCTGTGGCGCTGTCCGTCGGCTCTCGCCGCCCGGGCGTTACCCGGCACCGTCTCTCCGTGGAGTCCGGACTTTCCTCGAGCCAGAGGCCCGCGGCCGCCCAGCCATCCGCGCAAGCGGCATCTACGAACGCGCCGTCTCCCCGTCAATGGCCCCGTCAATGCCAGCGTCGATGACACCGTCATTGCCTGGCCCCTCCGGCAGCGCCGCGAGGAGCGCCCGGTCGGCCACCTCCGCCGGCCCTTCCACACCGGGGCGGAAGCGCGCGCGGAAGGCGGCGAGCCGCGCCTCGAGCGGGGCCTCGGCCGTCCAGCCCGCGCGCGCCAGCCACGCGCCCAAATCGCCGCCTGGATCGGAGCCCCGCTCCCCGACCGGGTCAGGCCCGAGCGCCAGGCCCCGCACTGCCAGCCGCCGCCAGTCGAAGCGCGGGCCCGGATCGGCCTTGCGCCCCGGCGCGCAATCGGCGTGCCCGATCACCCCCTCGGGGTCGATCCCCCAGCGCGCCATCACGCCTCCCAGCAGCCCCTCGAGCCGAGCCATCGCGGGCTCGGCAAAGGGCGCGCGGCCCGAATTGTCGATCTCGATGCCGATGGAGGCGGAGTTGACGTCCCGCACAGCGCCCCACGCCCCCGCCCCCGCATGCCAGGCGCGCGCCCGCTCGCAAACGAGTTGCCACAGACGCCCGTCGCGCCCGACGAGGTAATGCGCCGACACCTCGAAGGTCGGGTCGCACAGTCGCTCCAGCGCCGCCGCGGCCGTCTCCATCGCGGTGTAGTGCAGCACGACGAGGCGCGGACCCGCCCCGCCTCGCCGCACGCCTGCGTTGGGCGACGGCACCCATATCGCGCCTGGCTCGCCGACGCGCGCCCCCTGCCCTTCTTCTTGCCTGAAAATATCCCCGCCGGAGGCTCCCGCGCTCTCGACCCGCGCGCCGGCGCCTGGTTGGGCTGGGCGGCGCCCCACCGCCCTCAGCCGCGGGCGGCGCGGAAGGGCGCCGGGTTCCAGTCGCAGGCGAAGCCGTCACCGTCGGGATCGAGCCCCATCCGGTCGCGCCACGGGCCGCCGGCCTCGAGGAAGGCGCGCTGGGCGAGATCGGCCCCGGCAAAGCGCGCGCATTGCCGTGCGGCGCGGCCTTCGCTGGCCAGCGCACGGCGGTAGAGCGGCTCGCCGACGGCGTTCGTCGTGCGCAGGGCGAAGGCGACGATGTCGGGCCCCGTCGCCTCCGACGGCTGGGCCGGCTGGGCGGGGCTGACCTCCACGCGGGCGGCGCGCTGCTGCTCGAGGCGCGCCGCGTCGCTCTGGATCGTCTCGCGCGACGAGACGGCGGCGAAGTCCTGCTCGTCGGAGAGGCCGGCGGCCGGGCTGCCGGCGGCGGGGGTAATCACCTGCTCCTGCGCGGAGCCACCGAGGCCCGGTGCGATTCCCGGCGCGGCGAGCGGTGCCGCGGGCATCTGTGCCGACGCGGCCACGGGAGCCGCGGAGGTAGCGGCGGCGGGCGCGGCCGGACGCGACACGGTCTCGCTGACGCCGATGCCGGCGGCGGCAAGGTCGGTCGCAGTCAGACCGGGCGCCCCGCCCGTCGCGGCCGGCGCGCCGGTGGCCCGCGGAGACGAGGGCGCGAGTCCGGCCAGCTGGGCCTCGCGCGCCTGCCGTTCGGCCAGGTAGGTTTCGTAATCGCCGAAGCCCACGCCGCGCAGCGGGTCTGCGGCGCTGTCGGCCATCGGGGCCGGCTGGCAGGCGGCAAGCGCCCAGAGGCCGGCGGCGGCCATCGCCCATCGCGTCGTCATAGGATCGTCCTGCCCGTGCTTGCTTGCCGCCATGATAGCAGCGGCAGGCCGCCCGATCTAGTTCGGCGCGACCCGGACGCCGGGGGTCAGTGCCAGATCGGCCGCACTCGCCGGCCACGGCCCGTAGCGCAGCCGCCCCAACCCGCCGCGCTCATGCCACACGCGCACGTCTGGCGTGATGTCGACGCCGGCGGCGACCAGCCGTTCTGCGGTGATCGTCTGGCCGTGCGGATTGCGCTCGCGCGGCGGCGGCGCCCCGGTCGCCTCGGGCGTCAGCCGCAGCGGCGTCTGTAGCTGCCCCTCGCGGGCGTGGGCGATCCGCACCGTCTCCGTCGGCTCGACCGTCAGCAACACCGGCAGGTCGCGCTGGGGGGCCGCGGCGGCCCGCTGGGCGGCGGCCTCCGGCGCCTGCTGGGCGGCGCAGGCCGAGAGGGCGAGCGCGGCCGCGGCGGCCACGAGCGGGCGGGACGCGCTCAGAAGAGGCGCTTCGGGGCGGCGGGTCATGGGCGGCTCCTTGTCGGCGTCCTGGCTGGGTCTGGTCGGCCCCGGAATGTTACCACCAACGCTCCGGGCGCGCCACGAATCCCGCGGCACGCTCGAGCACGTCGGCGCAATCGAGCAACGCCTCTTCGCCCCACGGCCGCCCGATCAGCTGGAGCCCCAGCGGCAGGCCCCTCGCGTCGAGCCCGGCGGGCACCGAGATGCCGGGCAGGCCGGCGAGGTTGACCGTGACGGTGAAGACGTCGTTGAGGAACATGGCGACGGGGTCGTCCTCGCCCACCTCGCCGAGGCCGAAGGCGGCCGAGGGGGTGGCGGGCGTCAGGATCGCATCGACGCCGGCCTCGAACGCCCGCTCGAAATCGCCCTTGATGAGCGTGCGCACCTTGCGGGCTCGGTTGTAATGGGCGTCGTAGAAGCCCGCCGAGAGCACGTAGGTGCCCACGATCACGCGGCGCTGCACCTCGTCGCCAAAGCCTTGGGCACGGGTCTTCTCGTACATGTCGACGATGCCGTCGCCCTGCTCCAGCTTCGCCCGGTGGCCGTAGCGCACGCCGTCGTAGCGGGCGAGGTTCGACGAAGCCTCGGCCGGGGCGATGACGTAGTAGCAGGGCAGCGCGTATTTCGTGTGGGGCAGCGAGATGTCGACGATCTCGGCGCCCGCGTCGCGCAGCATGTCGGCGCCCGCCTGCCAGAGCCGCTCGATCTCGTCGGGCATCCCGTCCATCCGGTATTCGCGGGGGATGCCGATGGTCTTGCCCCGGATGTCGCCGGTCAGCGCCGCCTCGAAATCGGGCACGGGGATGTCGGCCGAGGTGCTGTCCTTGGGGTCGTGGCCGGCCATGGCGCCCAGCATGATCGCGCAATCGCGCACCGTGCGCGCCATCGGCCCCGCCTGGTCGAGCGACGAGGCGAAGGCGACGATCCCCCAGCGCGAGCAGCGCCCGTAGGTGGGCTTGAGGCCGGTGATCCCGGTAAAGGCAGCGGGCTGGCGGATGGAGCCGCCCGTGTCGGTGCCGGTCGCGGCGGGGCAGAGACGCGCGGCCACCGCCGCCGCAGAGCCGCCCGACGAGCCGCCGGGGGTGAGCGGCGTGCCGTCGCCCTGCCGCCGCCACGGGCTGATCGCGGGGCCGTAATGCGAGGTCTCGTTCGACGAGCCCATGGCGAACTCGTCCATGTTGAGCTTGCCGAGCATCACCGCGCCCGCCCGCCAGAGCTGCGCCGTCACGGTGCTCTCGTATTCGGGGCGGAAGCCGTCGAGGATCTTCGAGGCGGCCTGGCTCGGCACCCCTTGAGTGCAGAACAGGTCCTTCACGCCCACGGGGATGCCGCACATCGCCGGCGCCTCGCCCGCGGCGAGACGGGCCTCGGCGGCATGCGCCTGCTCCATCGCGATCTCGGGCGTCAGGTGGACGAAGGCGTTGAGCGCGCCCGCCTCCCCGGCGCGGGCGAGACACGCCTCGGCCAGCGCGGTCGGGCTCGTCTCGCCGCTGCGCAGCGCGTCGCGCGCCTCGGCGATGGTCAGATCTGCGAGATCGGTCGATGGACCGTTCGATTGGGGCGCCATGCTCACTCCACCACCTTGGGCACCGTGAAGAAGCCCTCGCGCGCATCCGGCGCGTTCGAGAGAATCTTGTCGGGATAGCCACCGTCGGTCACCCCGTCGGGCCTGCGCTTGAGCCGCATCGGGGTTACGGAGGTCATGGGCTCCACCCCCTCGACGTCGACCTCCTGCAACTGCTCGATGAAGCCGAGGATCGCGCCGAACTCGCCGGCCAGCGCCGGCAGACGCTCTTCCTCCACGCGGATGCGGGCGAGCTTGGCGACCTTGCGCGCGGTCTCGATGTCAATCGACATGGGGCCTCCATCGGGCAGGGTGGGACAGGCGACGGGCTCGAGGCGCCGGGGACGCCACCGGCGGCGGTGTAAAGGCTCGCCCCGCGCCCCGCAAGCGCGTCGCTCGCGGTGCGGTCACGGTGCGGTCACGGGGCCGGTCACTGGGCCGGTCACGGGCCGCGGCGCGGCCGGTGACACCCCGCTCCCGCCGGGCGCCGGCCTGTGCTAGTCTGCCGGCACGCTGCCGCCCGCCAGAACGGAGCGCGCCCATGAGCCAGACGGAAACTCCGGCCAAGCCTACGACCAGGACGACGGCGACATCCGCGCGCCCACCGCTCTGGAAGGTCATCCTTCTGAACGACGACGTCACGCCGCGCGAATTCGTGGTCAAGGTGCTGCGACGCGTCTTCCGCATGACCGAGGACGAAGCCACCGCCGTGATGCTGACGGCCCACCGCCGCGGCGCCTGCGTGGTGGCCGTGTTCACCCGGGAGGTGGCCGAGACCAAGGCCGAGCAGGCCAACGAGGCCGGCCGCCGCGCGGGCTACCCGCTTGCCTTGACCACCGAGCGGGAGGAGTGAGGGCGCGCCCTCCCCTGCCCGGAAGATCCAGCGGCGCGCCTTCGGCGCATTCCCTTCGTCGTCGCCCCGCAAGCGGGGCGATGCGCCTCCGGCGGGGATATTTGGAGCAAGAAGAAGGAATTGGCGCGGCGCGGATCGGCAAGGGCGCGCGCAGCGCCGGCTATTCCGCCGGGACGGAGGCGCGCCGGGCGCGGGCGCGCTTCGGAAAGGGCACGAGGCGGCCTTGCTCCTCGTCCCAAAGCTTGAGGCGGAAGGAGCGCAGCGCCTCGGGCCAGCCGATGGTGCGGATATCCATCTCGTCGCGCAGGGCGCGGTGGCAGCGCCGCAGGTTGTAGAGGGGGATGCGCGGGTTGAAGTGGTGGATGTCGTGGTAGGCGATGTTGCCGGTGCCGAGATCCCACCACCAGCCGAGGTCGAGCGCGGACGACCCCTGCAGAGTGGCGCGGGCGTAGTCGAGGTCGGGCTTGCGGTCCCAGTAGGTGTCTTCGAAATTGTGCTGCAGGTAGACGAGAAAGACGCCGATGCAGCCCGAGATCAGCACCGTCAGGCCATAGACGCCGAGGCCCGTCCAGCCGTAGCCCGCGAAGATCAGCGCCAGCCAGACGAGCACGGCGAGGTCGTGGGCGAGGATGCCGGGCACGCCCACACGCCGGGCGTTCTTCGGCCAGCGGTAGCGGATCGCGAAGGTCCAGAACCCCCCGAAGGGGATCATGAGGACGGGGTTGCGGTAGAGACGGTAGGCGAGACGCTGCCAGACGCCGGCCCGCTCCCATTCGCGCAGGGTCATCGTGTAGATCTCGGTCGAGTCGCGCTCGTCGAGGTTGCCGATATGGGCGTGGTGGCGATTGTGGTTGTACTGCATCGCCTTGTAGGGCGTCAGCGTGAAGGTCGAGGCCAGGTAGCCTGCGAGGTCGTTCTGCCGCCGGGTGCGGAAATGCGACCAGTGACCGAGATCGTGCTGGATCACGTAGAGCCGCACCGCCGCGAAGGAGTTGACCACGAGCAGCGGCAGCAGGATGGGCCATGCCCACGCGGCCTCGAGCGCCAGCCCGAGCGTCGCGAGATAGACCGCCAGAGTGCCGAAGAAACTGACCGATGCGGCCACGTTGCTCCGCTCCATGTAGCGGCTGGTGAACTGCTTGATCGCCTGAGCCTCGGACATCGCCCCCTCCCGATACGCCAGACCCGATTCGCCGGCCGCCGCCCGGCCCCATAGCAATAGGGTAAAGAAACGGCCACGCTCAACAAATCGGTGACCGTCTCGGCGGGTTCAAGCCGCAGTGCGCAGGCTGTGGCGGCGATAGACCTCGATCATCCAGCCGAGCATCAGACCGTTGAGAATATGCCACAGGAAATGGGTGCCCACGGGCACCGCCGCGCATACCATCTCGTCGACCGAGCGGAAGACGAGCGAAACCGCGAGGATCAGGGCCCCGATGGCCAGGCCGCGGGCCGTGGCGGGGTGGCGCCGCCAGAGCGCGGCGGCGTAGGCGGCGATCAGCAGCGGCACGGGCCAGTAGGCGGCCGATACCTCGAAGAAGGGCAGTGCGCCGAAGGCGGGCGCCGTCACGGCCGCGTAGGGCAGGAAGGCGGCTGTGGCGAGGCCCGCCTTGCCCGGCGAGAGATCCCAGTAATGGCGGTTGGCCGCGTAGACGTAGGTGAGGATGAACAGCACGATCGGCACCACGTCGGCCATCGCCGCCCAGGCGGTGGCGTGGGTGTGGAACAGGTAGCTGCCCACCCCGATGGCGAATAGGATGACGCAGAGAGCCTCGGCCAGCGGCAGGCCAAGCCCCGAGACGCGGCGCCACATCCAGAGCGCTGCGATCAGGAAGGCCACGTTGGTGACGGCATTGACCGGCTCCGACCAGTAGGTGAAGTCGGTCCGCTCGCAATAGCCATCGAACTGGCGTGCCCACCCTTCCATTCGCCCCTCCGCGCGTTACGCTCGGGCGAGAGTTAGCGGCGCAGAGGGAGGCTGCAATGAAGATCACGTGGCTCGGCCATTCGGGCTTTCGCATCGAGATCGGCGACCAGGTGCTGCTGGTCGATCCGTGGCTGGCGGGCAACCCCGTCTTTCCCGGGGAAAGGCGGGGCGAGGCCATCGCGGGCGCCACGCATATCTTGGTCAGCCACGGTCATTTCGATCACGCAACCGATGCTGCGGCCGTGTCGAAGGAAACCGGCGCGCCGATCGTCGCCATTGCCGAACTTGCGGGCTGGCTCGAGTCGGCCGAGGGCGTGCCGGTCGTCGGGTTCAACAAGGGCGGCACCGTGAGCCTGGGCGACGTGTCGGTGACGATGGTGAATGCAGTGCACTCCTCGTCGGTCGGCAGCGATAACGGGCCGATGTATGCGGGCGCCGAGGCGGGCTTCATGATCGCCCATGCCGGCCGCACGATCTATTTCTCCGGCGATACCGACGTGACCGCCGACATGGGCGTGATGCAGGCTCTGCACGCGCCCGAGATCGGCATTCTCTGCTGCGGCGGGCATTTCACGATGGACATGCGCCGCGCCGCCTACGCCGCCCGCACCTTCTTCGACTTCAAGACGGTGATCCCCTGTCATTACAAGACCTTTCCGCTGCTCGCCCAGTCTGCCCAGCCGCTGGCCGACGCCCTGCCCGGGGTCGACGTGAAGCAGCCCGACGTGATGGAGACGATGGAGCTGTAGCGCCCGAATTTTCGTACGAAAATTCGGGTCGCACAGCGCCATCCGCCGGCACGACAACGGGCGCGACAGGGCGGAATTTTCGTCGAAAATTCCGAGGGTGGGCCGGCACTTCGTCCGGCGAAACGGCCCACCTAGCGCTCGGTCAGCTTCAGCTCGATGCGACGGTTCTGGGCCAGGGCGTCGGGCTCGTCGCCCAGAGCGATCGGCTGGTACTCGCCGAAGCCGTTGGCGGCGAGGCGGAAAGGCGGAAAGCCCAGCTCGTCGACCATGTAGCGCACGACCGACAGGGCTCGCGCCTGGCTGAGCTCCCAGTTGTCCTCGAAGGCGGATCCCCCGCCCAGCGGCGTGTCGTCGGTATGCCCGTCGACCCGGATGATCCAGTCGAGCTCGTCGGGGATCTCGGCCGAGATTTCGCCCAGCACCCGCGCCACGCGCGCGATCTGCGTGCGCCCACCCTCCGACAGTGTGGCCGACCCCGGAGCGAACAGCACCTCCGAGGCGAAGATGAAGCGGTCGCCCTCGATCCGCACGTCTTCGCGCCCTCCGAGGATGCGACGCAGCGCGCCGAAGAACTCCGAGCGGTAGCTCTCGAGCTCGCGCTTCTCCTGCTCCAGCCGCCGCGCCTCCGCCTCGAGCCGGGCGGCGCGTTCGGCCTCGAGCTCGGCGCGCGCCCGCTGCTCCTGGGAGACTTGCGCGAGCGCCTGGTTGAGCCGGTTGCCGAGGCTCTCGATCCGAACCTGCGCTTGCGCGTCGCGCGCCTCGGACGCGTCGAGCAGCGCCTGCAGCGAGGCGAGCTGCGAGCGCAGGGCGGCGACCTGCTCGTTGAGCACGGCCATCCTGCGCCGGCTGTCGGCGGACTCCGCTTCCGTCCGCTCGAGCTCGGCATTCGCGGAGGCGAGCAGCGCGGCGCGTTCCTCGGCCGCGCTCAGCGCCCGTTCGGCCTGCTGCTCGGCGGCGGCGCGGGCGGCGAGCGCGGCGGCGAGGCGGGCGCGGATGTCGTCGGCGTCGCCGGTCGCATCGCGGAGGCTGGCATTCTCCGCCTCGAGCTGCGCGATCCGGTCGCGCGCGCCGGCGAGGTCGAACGAAAGCTGGTCGACGGTGGCGCGCGCCTCGCTCAGGGCGGCCTCCGACGTCGCGAGGTCGGCCGCCGCCGTCTCGGCCTGCGCGGCGCGCGCTTCGGCCTGGGCGAGGCTGTCCTCCAGCGTGGCGATCCGGCCCTCGGCCTGGCCGAGGCGCGCAGCCTGGCCTTCGGCCGCCTCCTCGGCGCTGTCAAGCGCGGCGGTCAGATCCTCGGTCTCGCTCAGCGCGGCCGCCAGGTCCTGCGTGAGCTGCCCGATGCGCGTCTCGGCGGCCGAGAGCGTGGCGGCGGTATCCTCCTCGCCCGAGCGCGCCTCGGCCAGCGCCGCGGCAAGCCGCGCGCGCTCGGCCTCCGCCGCGGCGAGGGCGTCCCGTAGGCGCCCGGCCTCGGCCTGCGACTCCATCAGCGCAGCGCGATCGGCCTCGGCCGCCTCCTCCGAAAGCGACAATTCCTCCGAGAGCGCCAGCCTTTCGGCCAGCGCCGCGGCAAGGCGTTCGTCGAGCTCGGCCTCGGCCGATTGCGCGGCGGCGAGCAGAGTCAACGTCTCTTCGGCGCGCGCCCGCTCGGACTCGAGCGCGAGGCTCATCGCCGTGAGCTCGTCCTCGGCGCCCTCGAGCCGCTCGCGCAGCGCGCGGGCCGCCTCGGCCTCGGCGAGCCGTGCCGCCTCTTCGTCCGAGAGCCGTGCGGCGAGGTCGTCGGCCCGCGCGGCCAGCGCCTGCAGCTCCTCCTCCTGACCGGCATTGCGCGCACGCAGATCCTCGACCAGCGCCTGCAGCGCCTCGCGCCGCGCGGCCGCGAGGCGCGCGGCCTCGGCCGCTGCGTCGATCTCGTTCCGGCTCTGCGCCAGCGCCTGCTGCAGGTCGGCCCGCGCCGACTCGAGCGAGGCGACCTCCTCCGACAGCGCCGCGCCCTCGTCGCGGGCGGCGTCGCGCTCAGAGAGGGCCGTGTCGCGTTCGGTCAGGAGCTGCGCCACTCGCGCCTCGAAATCGGTGATCGTGGCGCGGGCCTCTGCCAGCGCGCCCTCCTGCCGCTCGACCTGCTGCGTGAGCGAGGCGATCAGCGCCGATTGACGGTCGCGATCAGCCTCGGCCTCGCTCAGCGTGTCCTCGAGCGAGGCGACCTCGCCCTGCAGACGCTCCGTCCGGGCCCGCTCGACGCCGAGCGCCTCGGCAAGCGCGGCCACCTGCGCCTCGAACGACGTTATCCGTTCGCGCGCCGCGTCGAGCTCGCTCTCCTGGCCGGTGATCGTCTCGCGCAGCATGAACTGCACGATCATGAAGATCGACAGCACGAACATCAGCACCAGCAGCAGCGCCGTCATCGCGTCGACGAAGCCGGGCCAGATCGACGAGGAGAACCTGTTCCCTCCGCGGCGGGCGAGGGCCATGCGCTACTCCCCCGGGCCGGCCGCCCGGCGCTCCGCGGGATCGACACCCGCGGGTCCGCCACCCGCGGGGCCGGGCCCGCGCAGGCGGCGCAGTTCCTTGGTCAGCTGGGCGATGTCGGCGCGGATATCGGCCACGGTCTCCTGCCGCCCGGCCGACAGCTCCTCGAGCATGCGCAACAGCTGCACGTCGATCGAGCGCAGCCGCATCCGGGCCTCGCCGTCGTCTCCCGCCCCGCCGCCGTAGTCGCCATGCCCGCCCCGGTCTAGCCGGGCGACCAGCGCCTCCTGCGTCTCGGCCACGCGCGCGAGCGCCTCCGACGTGCGGTCGCCGTGCTCCATCTGCCGGGTGAGGCCGGTGACGGCGGTCGCCACCTCCGAGAGCTTGTCGTCGGTGGTGCGGCCGGCGGCGACCGAGCGCATGAGCGCCTCGCGCATCTGGTCCATCTGCTCGGCCATCTGGTCAAGCACCGCGACCATCGCGCCGGTCTCGCCCGACAGCTCTGTGTCGCCGTGGGCGAAGCCGAGGCGGGTGATCGACGACAGCCACTCCTCCAGCTCGCGGTAGAAGCGGTTCTGCCCGCGCGAGGCGAAGAGCTCCAGCAGCCCCACCACCAGCGATCCTGCAAGGCCCAGCAGCGACGACGAAAACGCCGTGCCCATCCCCTCGAGCTGGATCTCGAGACCCGACATCAGGCGGTTGAAGATCTCGACGCCGCCCTCGCCGTCCTGGGGCGCGAGCGAGCGGATCGTCTCGACCACGCCGGGCACCACCGTGGCGAGGCCGTAGAACGTGCCGAGCAGGCCCAGAAAGATGAGCAGCGACACGAGATAGCGCGTGATGTCGCGCGCCTCCTCGATGCGGGTGGCGACGGATTCGAGGATCGAGCCCGCCGAGGCCGAGCTGATCTTGCGGTTGGCCCCGCGCGTGCGCAGGAGCGCGGCGAGCGGCACCAGCAGGCGCGGCACTGCGCCCGACCGCGCGCCGCCGATGGCGAAATCCTCGATCCACCGGACAGAGGTCGTCAGCTGATAGACCTGCGCGAAGCACGAGAACACGCCGATCACGAAGACCGCCGCGATCAGGCCGTTCAGCCAGACATTGGCGAGAAAGACCGGTGCGACATTGGGATAGATCGCCCACACGCCCGCGCCCACCAGCGCCAGCACGATGAGCATCTGCACGATCTGCCGGACGGGGCGGGAGAATTGCGGTTCCGGCGCCTCGTCGTCGGAAGGGGCGGTGAACTCCATGCCGCGTCTCGTTCCCCTCGGTGGCCCCCTCGATGGGTCCGCTCCCGGCCGCCGGATCGGCCCCCGGGGCTGGCGTCGAGTAGACTAGGGGGAGTGCGGCGTAAAGGCCAGCGACCGAGGCGCCTGCAGGGGCGGCAACGCAGCGAAAACCCGCGATCGTGGCGCCCGCGCCCGTCTTACGGTCGCACCCCCTGCCGCGTGTGGCAGACCTGCGCGCCTCGGGCGTCGCTCAGGCAGGGCCGACGAGGGCGCGCACGCGGGCCGCGAGCCAGTCCAGTTCGCCGTCCTGCACGCCCAGCGCCTCCAGGTGGTCCACGGTATTGAAGAGGTAGTCTGCGTTCGGCCCCCGGCCGCCGACCGCGCGCGCGATGATGTGCGCCTGTTCCTCCAGCGGCAGCCCGCCGCAATACTGCGCATGCACGGGGTCGATGACGTAGGCGAGCGCCGTCACCTGCCGCCCATCGGTGAGCCACAGAGTCACCAGCTTCTCGACATAGGCCGACGAGATCAACTCGCGCGCGCGCAGGGCGGCCAGCGCCTCGGCTTCGCTCCCCGGCCGGGCGCGCAGCGCCAGCCCCTCGCACGAGGCGCCGTCACCAGCGTCGAGCGCCAGCACGAGCCCCGGCTCGGCCTCGGAGCCCCGGTGGTGGATCGAGCGCATGCAGAACGAGCGGTGCCAGCCCTGCAGCAATGCGGGCGCCTGCTCGGCCACGTCGATCTCGGGGTTCCACAGCAGGCTGCCATACCCGAAGACCCAGAGGGGCGCGTCCGGGTCGAGCTCGGCGGGAATCGCGTCGGACCCCGGAGGCGGGGTTGGCGTAGTCGTCATGGCCCCCCATAAAGCGGATCGGGGTCGGAACGGAAAGGGCGCCGATGCAACGTGTTCTGCTTGTCCTCGCCGCCGCGGTCGCGCTCTGGGCGGCATGGTGGCCCCTCGCTGCCTGGCGCAGCGTCTCGGCGACCGAGGGCTGGCTCGAGGCCCGCCGCGACGCCGGCTGGCAGGCGGAATGGGCGGATGTCGGGATTCGCGGCTTCCCGCTGTCCTACATCCGCACCATCGTCGCCCCGGAAATCGCCGACCCCGGCACCGGCTGGGCCTGGCGCGCGCCCGAGCTGACGCTCGCCCGCGCCCGCCACCCCGAGCTCGGCCAGCCGGGCCTCGTGGTACAGTTCCCGCCGGAGCAGGAGGTGCGCACGCCCGAGCAGCGGCTGACGGTGACGGGCGGGATGCTGCAGGCCGAGATGCGGCTCGACGGGCCGGAGGCCCGGTTGCGGGGCGCCACGCTCACCGCGCAGGCCCTCGGCGCGACGTCGGACGCGGGCTGGCGGGCCTCGCTCGCCGCGGGGCGCCTGACGGCGCTGGCCTCGGAGGCCGCGCCCGAGGTGATGACCGTCACGCTGTCGGCCGAGGGCCTCGCCCTGCCCTCCGAGACGGCCGAGCGGCTGCGCCGGGCAGACCTCGCACCGGGCACGATCGAGCGGCTCCAGGGCGAGGCGGAGGTCACCTTCGACCGTGCCTGGGACATCGCCGCGCTGGAGGAGACGCGTCCCCAGCCCCGCCGGATCGTGGTCAAGGATGCCGCCCTGCGCTGGGGCGCGCTCGACCTGCGGGTGGCGGGAACGCTCGATGTCGAGGAAGGCGGGCTGGCGGACGGCGAGCTGCTGGTGAAGGCGACGAACTGGCGCGAGATCCTCGCCGCGGCGCGGGCGACGGGCACCCTGCCAGAGCGCGTCGCCGACGCGGCCGAGGGTGCGCTCGAACTCGTCTGGCGCCTCGCCGGGAGTCCGCGGACGCTCGACATCCCGCTCGTCTTCCGGGACGGGCGCACGCGCCTCGGGCCGGTGTCGGTCGGGCCCGCTCCCTCCCTCGCGCTGCCCTGAGCGGCGCGCACGGGCCGGGGCCGGAGAGGGGGGCCAGCCCCCCGTCGCCTTCGGCGCCTCCCCCCGGGATACTTGGAGCAAGAAGAAGCAGGCCGGGGAGCTCTGCCGGCCCGAGGCCCGGCGCGGAATGCCGCCGCACGCCCCGCTGCGGGGACGCGCGGCCCTGGGGGTCGTGCCCTCGCCCTGCGGCGGGACGCGAGGCGGCCCGCGCCGGCGCGGGCGAGCTGCGGTTCCGCGGGCGGCCGGGGGACGGGTGTGATCCGGCGCGGCGAGGGACGCTCAGCGACAGTAGGGGCCGGAGCGATAGCGGGCGGTGTCGAAGTGGAAATGATCCTGGTGGAAGCGGTCGGCTTCGGGGCCGAGCACGGTGCCGAAGGGGCCGCAGGCGGCGGCGTGCATCCGGCGCAGGATCGGCCCGGTCTGCCGCGAGCGCCAGCCGTGCAGCACCGTGATGCGCTCGCCGCTCGCCAGGACGAGGGCGGAGATGTCGATGGCGCGGCCCCGCCCGTGCTCGGAGACACGCGCGCCGGGGCGGTTGTTGCGGGTCCGGCAGGCGTAGTGAGCGGCGACCTGCAGGGCGACGAGGCCACCCCCGGTGTTGCCCACGGCGGGCCTGGCACCCCGCTCCACCCAGTCGTGCAGGGCCTGGGCGGTGACGCAGTCGACGGTGGCCGAGGTCGACAGGCGAATGCCGGCCACCTCGGTGATGCGGACGGGCTCCGGGATCCCGCAGCCTGCCCGCTCGCCCGGAACGGGCGGGATCACCTGCCCCCGGATCGCGCGGTTGCCGCAGACCGACCCCTGCGCCGGCGGGGCCGGCTGGGCGCTGCGCCGGAACAGGCCGCCGAGCAGGCCCGGCCGCTCTGGCGGGCGCGGCGCGGCGACGGCCGCCGCCGTGGCGACGCCGGTGGGCGCCGGCACGGAGGTGGCGGCGGCGGGAGCGGCCGCGGCGCGGGCGAGGCCGGCGGGGCGGGCGGGCGGGCGGGGCACGGCGCGCGGGCCGGGCAGCTGGACGGCGACGGTCTGCACCGCCGCCTCCGCCATCTCCGACCCGACCGCCATGCCCGCCGGACGGACCTTCGGGCGCAGGCCCGACGACGAGGCGCGTGCGCCCGCAGTGTGCGCATCCGCATCCATCGCCGCCGCGGGTCGGGCGGGGGGCGGGGCTGCCGCGCGGCCGGCCTTCGCCTCGTCGGCGTCGCCGTCCGCGGGCAGAGCCGCAGGGGCCGCGGCCATCGCCGGCGCGTTCTGCGGGGTGCGTCCGTCGGGGCCCGCGCCGGAAACGGCCGGATCGCCAGCGGGATCGGCCACGGCGCCCTCAAGACCGCTGGCCGGGGCAGGGGGAGCGGGGACGGGTAGAGCGGGAGCGGGGGCGGAAGACGGGATCGGCGGAGAGGCGGCCGCGGCGACGCCTGCGCCCGGAGCATCTGGCGCCGCGGCAGGCGCGGCCGCCATGCGCGGCTCGGGGCGCAGGCTCTTCGTGGGGGCGTCGGCCGCGGCAGGGGCGCCGAACGTGGTGCCGACGGCCAGCGCCGCGGCGGCGAGCGTGGCCGCGAGGGCGCGCGGGAGAGCGGCGGCGCTCACCCGGCCCGCGCCGCCCGCGGGCCGGACGCGCCCTCGCCGGAAGCGTCGGCCGGCCCCGCCTCGGACGGGGAGGCATCGGCGACACTGGCCGCGGGGGCGCCCCCTACCACCTTGACCCGGCCGAAATCGGGGGCGTCGGTATCCTGCCCCGCCTCGACGATGCCGCGGCGGATCGCCCGCGTTCGGGTGAAGTAGTCGAACAGCATGTCGCCGTCACCGGTGCGGATCGCCCGTTGGAGGGCGAAGAGCTCCTCGGTGAAGCGGCCGAGGATCTCGAGCGTCGCGTCCTTGTTGGTCAGGAACACATCGCGCCACATGGTGGGGTCAGACGCCGCGATGCGGGTGAAGTCGCGGAAGCCGGCCGCGGAATACTTGATCACCTCGCCCTCGGTGACGCGGCGCAGGTCGTCTGCGACGCCCACCATCGTGTAGGCGATCAGGTGCGGCGCGTGGCTGGTCACCGCGAGCACGAGGTCGTGACGGTCGACCGCCATCTCGTCGACATGGGCGCCCATCGCCTCCCACAGCGCCCGCAGGCGGGCGACGGCGGCCGGGTCGGCGCCCTCGGCGGGCAGGATCAGGCACCACCGGTTCTCGAACAGCTCGGCAAAGCCCGATCGGGGGCCGGAATGCTCGGTGCCCGCCAGCGGGTGGGCGGGGATGAAATGCACGCCCTCGGGCACATGCGGCGCGACGGCCTCGACCACCGCGCGCTTCACCGAGCCGACGTCTGTCAGCGTCGCTCCCGAGGCAAGGTGCGGCCCGATTTCCTCGGCCACCGCGCCCATGGCGCCCACCGGCACGCAGAGCACGACGAGGTCGGCGCCCGCCACCGCCTCGGCGGCGGTCTCGGTCACGCGGTCGCAAAGGCCATCCTCGCCGGCGATCCGGCGGGTCTCGGCCGAGCGGGCGGTGCCGACGATCTCGCCGGCGAGCCCGCCGCGCCGCATCGCGTGGGCCATCGACGATGCGATCAGTCCGAGGCCGATCAGCGCGACGCGGTCGTAGACGGGGCTCATGCCGCCTCCTCGCGGAAGCGGGCGAGCACATCGAGCACCCGCGTCGTGTCGGCCTCGGTGCCCACGGTGATGCGCAGCCCCTCGGGCAAGCCGTAACCGGCGACGCGCCGGACGAGGATGCCGTGCGACCGGAAGTGGGCATCGGCCGCCATCGCCTCGTCGGCAGAGCGGAAGCGGGCGAGCACGAAATTCGCATGGCTGTCGTCGCAGGCCACACCCATGCCGCGCAGCGCCTCCGCCAGCCGGGCGCGCTGGGCGGCGTTGATCGCCAGCGTCTCGGCCACGAAGGCGCGGTCGCCCATTGCGGCCTCGGCGGCGGCGAGCTGCGTGCCAGACAGGTTGAACGGACCGCGGATGCGGTTCAGCACGTCGATCACCGCTCGCGGCGCGTAGCCCCATCCGATCCGCAGCCCGCCCAGCCCGTAGAGCTTCGAGAAGGTGCGGGTCATCACGACGTTCTCGCGTGTCTCGACCAGTGCCGCGCCTCCGTCGCAGCCCTCTGCATACTCCACATAGGCCCCGTCGAGCACCAGCAGGCATGTCTTCGGCAGCTCTGAGGCGAGGCGCGCGATCTGGGCCTCGGGCACCATCGTGCCGGTGGGGTTGGCCGGGTTGGCGAGGAAGACGAGGCGTGTCCGCTCGGTCGCCCTCGCCAGCAGGGCGTCGACGTCGACCCGGCGCTCGCGCTCGGGGGCGACGACCGGGGTCGCCCCGGCCGCCAACGCCGAGATGCGATACATGGCGAAGCCGTGCTCGGGGTAGAGCACCTCGTCTCCCGGTCCGGCATAGGCCTGGCACAGGAAGTGGATGATCTCGTCCGAGCCGACGCCGCAGACGATACGGCCCGCGTCGAGCCCAAGCACCTCGGCGATGGCGGCGCGCAGGGACGCATGGTCGGTCGGGGGGTAGCGGTGGAGCGTCGCGGCGGAGGCGCGCACCGCCTCGATCGCCGCGGGGCTGGGGCCGCGCGGGTTCTCGTTCGACGACAGCTTGAGAACGTCCGAGCGGCCCGCGATGGCCGACCCGCCGCCCTCGTAGAGCGCGATCTCCATGATGCCGGGCTGCGGCGCGATCGGTGCCATGCGGCGTCTCCCCTCTTGCGCGGCCTTCTATCGGCTGCGGCCGGTCGGGGCCAGTGCCTTGTCCGCATTGGCGGCGCCGCTTCGCCTGCGGCCGGCCCGCGCCTCGGCGACGAACGGCGCGCGCCGCACGAGCCCCTCGTCGAACAGCGCGTCGACGGCGGCGACCGCGAGATCGGCCCGCGCGATGCGGCTCGAGACCGGCCGGTCGAACGACAGCTCCGGGCGCCTCGTGGCGCCGCCGTTCGTCAGGCGCGGCGGGCGCAACATCGTCCACTGCGCTTCGGCCAGCGTCAGGATGGCGAATTCGCGCTGCCGGTCGAGGATCATCTCGCCAACCAGCCGGGCGAGCATCGGGCCGAAGCGCCGCTCGGGCCACGGCTTGCGGTCGCCCGGCGCATCTACCGCGGCTCCCGCGACGGTCACGAGGCGCAGGCCGGCACATGGCCCGAGCGCCTGCGCGAGCGCGGAGCAGGCGCGGTTGCCCCGCGACGAGGCGAGAGCCGATATCGCCGCACTGCCAGCCGCCGCACGGACCGCCGCGGAGTCGGCAAGGTCGAGCACCCGGTGCCCCACGGCGCCGGCGACCTCGACCGGGCGCCGGGTGATCGCCAGCGGCGCGTGGCCGCGTCGCGCAAGCTCGGCCACGATCAACCGACCGGTTCGCCCGTTTGCCCCGAAGACCGCGACGTGCATGGCAGACCTCCCGAGCCCCAAGATAGGGCCGCGCACGAAAAAGGCCGCCTCGCGGCGGCCCTCCCCGTCGCGGCCTGCGCCGCGATCAGTTCTGCGCGTAGAACTCGATGACGAGGTTCGGCTCCATCTGCACCGGGTAAGGCACGTCGCCGAGGCCCGGAGTGCGCACGAACGACGCGGTCATCTTCTGGTGGTCGACTTCGAGGTAATCCGGCACGTCGCGCTCGGCCAGGCCCACGGCCTCGAGCACGATGGCAAGTTGCCGCGACTTGTCCCGGATCGAGATCACGTCGCCCTCGCTCACGCGGTAGGAGGGGATGTTGACCCGCTTTCCGTTCACCTCGACATGGCCGTGGTTCACGAACTGGCGCGCGGCGAAGATGGTCGGCACGAACTTGGCGCGGTAGACCACGGCGTCGAGGCGCCGCTCCAGCAGGCCGATCAGCAGCTCGCCGGTATCGCCGCGCTTGCGCTCGGCCTCGGCGAAGATGCGGCGGAACTGCTTCTCCGTCAGATCGCCGTAATAGCCCTTGAGCTTCTGCTTGGCGCGCAGCTGCAGGCCGAAGTCGCTCATCTTGCCCTTGCGGCGCTGACCGTGCTGGCCGGGGCCGTATTCGCGGCGGTTCACGGGGCTCTTCGGCCGGCCCCAGATGTTCTCGCCCATCCGGCGGTCGATCTTGTATTTGGCAGCGGTGCGTTTCGTCACCTCTGATCTCCTTCCCTGCGGGCACGCTGCCCGCGCTGCATGAAGGGCGTTGTCCTTTCCCTCTGGCCGGGCCGATCCAGCCCGCCATCGGGCGACAGGCATCCCCTCGCGGGGGCCGCCAACACCAAACGATCCGGCATTTGCCGGGAGAGCGCGCCGTATACACCCGCGCGCCTCCGTGTCAACCGGCGGGCGCGCCCACGTCTTCAGGCCGCGGCGCGGCGTAGCACCATCCGCGGCGAGGGCCAGAGCGCGGCATGGCCGAGCGCGATGGCGGCCTCCCCCGCGCCGAGCCTCCGCATCGGGCTCCGCTCCGCCGGGCCGGCGAGGCAGGGCAGCCCCCCGGCCATCACCAGCGGCGCGCCGTCGAGCGTCAGCGCGATCAGGTCGGCCCGGAGCGCGGAGCGGGCGACGGGAAGCGACTCGAGGTCGCCCGCCCGCACGAGCGCCTCGCCCAGCCCGAACAACTCGGACAGCGCCGCGCCCTCGACGCCGAGCCAGGTGTCCTGGCCGACAGTCACCTCGGCGCCGGGCGCCGTCGGGCCGAACAGCCACGCGGGAAGCGCCACCGCTCCCGCCGCCGGGCGCAGCCGCACCGCCCGCACCGGGCGCGCACCGAGGTCGGTGAGCACCGCGTCGCCGGGGCGCAGCCGCTCCACCGGCACCGGCCCGCGGGGCGTCTCGACCGGCGTGCCGGGCACGAACCCCGACAAGGCCCGCGTCGGCACCCGCGCGCTGCCGTCATGGGCCGAGACCACCCAGAGCGGTACGCCGCGCGGCGGCACCGCCCGATCGAACAGGGCGAGCGCCGCGCCGTCGCGCCCCGGAACATAACTGACCGACCACGCCCGGCGGCCGTCCGTCACAACGAAGCCGGTGCGCAGAAGCCGCTCCTCGGCCAGCGGCAGCACCGGCATGCGACGTCGCGACAGGACCGGCAGCGGCCCGCCGCGCTGCGTGACCCGTGCCGCCCGGCGCGCCGCGACCCGGCGCAGCGCCGCCCGCCCGACCGCCGCTTCGAGGCGCAAGGGCGCCGGCACCGCGTCGAGCCGCCACAGCTCGCCGTGCCACCCCCATTCGCCGCCCACCCTGAGCGCCTGGAGCGGCGACCCCTCGATCCCGTCGACCTCAACATGCGACCATTCGGTCGCGTAGAGGGCGCCCCCTCCAGCGGTGCTGCTCATCGCTCTGCCTGCCTGCATGTTCTGTTTTTGGTCGTTCGTTATGCCAAATATGGTAACATGAGACGCGGTTTGCGCAAAGATGCGGCCTGCCCGGCGACACGCGGGGCGTGGAATCGGGCCATACCCGCGCGCAGGCGCTCTCCCTGCAGGCGCCCCGCTGCGCCGCGCTTGCATCGCCGCGTGCTTCGCGCTTTGCTGCGTGCGCGAACAGGGCCGCGCCTTCTACGCCGCATCGAGGGCGCGCGCCGGATCCCGATGTCTGGTAACGCGGCGGATCGTTTCGACCCATGGAGATCGCCTTCGTCCTGAACGGCGCGCCGTTGCGGACCGACACCGCGCCCACGCGCACCCTGCTCGACTGGCTGCGCGAGGAGCGCGCCCTGACCGGCACCAAGGAGGGCTGCAACGAGGGCGATTGCGGCGCCTGCACGGTCATCGTGACCGGCCCCGACGGCACGCCGCGCGCGCTCAACGCCTGCATCCTCTTCCTGCCGCAGCTGCACGGCAAGGCCGTACGCACGGTCGAGGGGATCGCCGGGCCGGACGACGCGCTGCACCCGGTGCAGCAGGCGATGGTCGAGCACCACGGCTCGCAATGCGGCTTCTGCACGCCGGGCTTCGTCGTGGCGATGGCGGCCTCCCACGCGCAGGGACGCATCGACCACGCCGACCAGCTCGCGGGCAATCTCTGCCGCTGCACCGGCTACGCGCCCATCCTGCGCGCCGCCCGCGCCGCCGAGACAGCGCCCGTGCCCGCCTGGGTCGCCGAGGACGCCGCCGCCGCCCATGACCACGCCCGCGACGACCCCCGCTCCTTCTTCTTGCCGGAAATATCCTCGGGGGGGCGCGGCTGCGCCGCGCGGGGGGCAGACGGCCCCCCTCCGACGGCGCCCGACGCGGCGCTGCCCGAGGATTCCGACACCCTCGCGGCATGGTACGAGGCCCATCCCGACGCGACCCTGATCGCCGGGGCGACCGATGTCGGCCTCTGGGTGACCAAGCAGCTGCGCGACCTCGCCCCGGTCGCCTTCCTGCACCGCTGCCGCGACCTCGCTCGCATCGAGGTGCGCGAAACGGAGGTCCGCATCGGCGCCACGGCGACGCTCGCCGACCTGCACGAGGCCATGGCCGCGCTGCATCCCTCCTTCGCCGAGCTCATCCGCCGCTACGGATCGGTGCAGGTGCGCAACGCCGCGACGGTGGGAGGCAACATCGCCAACGGCTCGCCCATCGGCGACAGCCCGCCCGCCCTCATCGCGCTCGGCGCCACGCTGCACCTGCGCAAGGGCGACACGCGCCGCGCCCTGCCGCTGGAGGAGTTCTTCCTCGGCTACGGCCGGCAGGACCGGCGCCCGGGCGAGTTCGTCGAGGCGGTCAGCTTTCCCCGGCAGGCGGACGATCTCGCCTGCTACAAGCTCTCCAAGCGGTTCGACCAGGACATCTCGGCCGTCTGCGGATGCTTCAACGTGACGGTCGAAGGCGGCACGATCGTCCGCGTCCGCATCGCCTTCGGCGGCATGGCCGCGACGCCGAAGCGCGCCCGCGCCGTCGAGGCGGCGCTCCAGGGGCGGCCCTGGCAGGCGGCAACCGTCGAGGTCGCCATGGCCCGCTTCGCCGACGATTTCGAGCCCATCGACGACATGCGCGCCTCGGCCTGCTATCGCCTGCGCGCCGCGCAGAACATGCTCGCCCGGCTCTACGCCGAACGCTCGGGCGTGCGCACCGCCATCCTGGAGATCGCACCGTGAGCCGAGGACGCCGAATTTTCTGCGAAAATTCGCGCCCCCGCCCGACCGCCGGCGCCATGATGCGTCGTTCGGGACGGTGCGGGACGGCACATCCCGGGCGACGCCGAATTTTCGCAGAAAATTCGCGACCGGCCCGTTCTACCGGTGCGGAAGGCCGCGCGCCATGACCGCCGCCCGGCCGCTCCCCCACGACGCCGCCCTGCGCCACGTCACCGGCGAGGCACGCTACGTCGACGACATCCCCGTGCCGCAGGGCACCCTGCATCTCGCCTTCGGCCTGTCGGAGATCGCCGCCGGACGCTGGACGGAGCTCGACCTCGACGCCGTGCGCGCCGCGCCGGGCGTCGTCGCGGTTCTGACGGCGGCGGACCTGCCCGGCCACAACGACGTCTCGCCCGCACCGACCTTTCACGAGGAAACGCTGTGCTCGGGCGACATCCACTATGCCGGGCAACCGCTCTTCCTCGTCGTCGCCGAGAGCCACCTCGCCGCGCGCAAGGCCGCGCGGCTGGCCCGCGTGACGGTGCAAGAGGCCGAGCCGGTGCTCACCATCGAGGAGGCACTGGCCCGCGACTGGCGCTTCGAGGACGGCCCGCGCGTCTATGGCCGGGGCGACCCCGAGGCCGCCATCGCCGGGGCCGCGCATCTGATCGAGGGGTCGATCGAGATCGGCGGGCAGGAGCACTTCTATCTCGAGGGGCAGGCGGCGCTGGCGCTTCCGCAGGAGGGGGGCGACATGGTCGTGCACGCCTCGTCGCAGCACCCGACCGAGATCCAGCACAAGGTGGCCGAGGCGCTGGGCGTGCCCATGAATGCGGTGCGGGTCGAGGTGCGGCGCATGGGCGGCGGCTTCGGCGGCAAGGAGAGCCAGGGCAACGCGCTGGCCTGCGCCTGCGCCGTCGCCGCGCGCCTGACCGGCCGGCCCTGCAAGATGCGCTACGACCGCGACGACGACTTCGTCATCACCGGCAAGCGCCACGACTTCCGCATCGACTATCGCGCGGGGGTCGACGCCGAGGGGCGAATCCTCGGCATCGTCTTCGAGCAGTTCTGCCGCTGCGGCTGGTCGATGGACCTCTCGCTGCCCGTGGCCGACCGCGCGATGCTGCATGCCGACAACGCCTACTGGCTGCCGGCCGTGCGGATCGTCTCGCATCGGCTGCGCACCAACACGCAGTCGGCGACCGCCTTCCGCGGCTTCGGCGGGCCGCAGGGGATGCTGGGGATCGAGCGGGTGATGGACCACGTGGCCCACGCGCTCGGGCGCGACCCGCTGGAGGTGCGGCGCATCAATTTCTACGGTGCGCGGGCCGAGGGCGCGGAGGGGGGCGAGCCCCCCGTCGGCCCGTCCCGGGCCGCCCCCCCCCGGAGTATTTCGGCCAAGATGATGGGGGAAGAGGGTGCGGCAGCCGATCCTCATCTCGACCTGACGAGCCGGGGAGCGGCGGAGGCGGTGGCGCCGCAGGCGGCGCCGCGGCGCGAGGTTCCGGGCTGGACGACGCCCTACGGGCAGGTGGTGGAGGATTTCACCCTGCACGACATGGTCGCACGGGTGGTGGAGAGTTCGGACTATCGCGCGCGGCGGGCGGCTCTCGCGGAATGGAACGCCGCCGAGCCCGTGCTGAAGCGGGGGATCGCGCTGACGCCGGTGAAGTTCGGTATCTCCTTCACGCTGACGCATCTGAACCAGGCGGGCGCTCTGGTGCACGTCTACACAGACGGCTCGATCCACATGAACCACGGCGGCACCGAGATGGGGCAGGGCCTGTTCCAGAAGG
>OFET01000237.1_pt1 | contig 55186 bp, 51 predicted proteins | sample 1521211 | NCBI WGS metagenome assembly OFET01 (sample SAMN03766358, study PRJEB24113) | microbial mat metagenome | isolation source: enrichment culture HLUCC-A from microbial mat sample contains cyanobacterium...
ACATTCCTACAACAATGCAAATGCTTACGCCACTCCCGCCAACCCGTCAGACCACTGCCGGTGAATAATCCGGGTTAGGGCCGCAGAGCAAGGCTTGCAACGCGGGATTTATCCGCTATAGCGCGCGCCTTCCCGCCATTTCAGCGAGGACCCGCGCGCCGCCCTGCTTGTGCGCGTGCGCCCCTTGCCGTAAGGGCGACACCGGAAACCCAGCGCCACTCCGCGCGCAAGACACGATTTTACCTGAGGAATTGGCGTAGCCATGGCTGTCCCCAAGAGAAAAGTATCGCCCCATCGCCGCGGCAATCGCCGGGCGCACGATTCGCTCAAGGTCGAGGCGTTCCACGAATGCCCCAATTGCGGCGAGCTCAAGCGTCCGCACAACATGTGCGGCCATTGCGGGTTCTACAACGGCCGCGAAGTGATGGTGCCCAAGGGCATCTGACCCCTCTTGGACAGGGAAAAAAGCGCATGAGCCTCCCGCGTATCGCCGTTGACGCGATGGGCGGCGACGAAGGCGTGCGCGTCATGGTCGAAGGCGCCGCGATCGCCCGTCGCCGGCACGAGGATTTCCAGTTCCTCCTCGTCGGGGACGAGCCGCGGATCAGGCAGGCGCTCGAAAACCATCCCGGCATGGCCGGCGCCTCCGAGATCCTTCACTGCGAGGACGTGGTCGGCGGCGACGAGCTGCCCAGCCGTGCGATCCGCCGGGCCAAGACCACCAGCATGGGCCTTGCCGTGGGCGCGGTGAAATCGGGCGATGCGGGCGCCGCGGTCAGCGCGGGCAACACCGGCGCGCTGATGGCGATGAGCAAGATCGCGCTGCGCACGCTTCCCGGGATCGACCGTCCGGCCCTGGCCGCGCTGCTGCCGACGCTGCAGGAACACGATGTCGTCATGCTCGACCTCGGCGCCAACACCGAGGCCGATGCGCGCAACCTCGTCCAGTTCGCGGTGATGGGGGCGGCCTATTCGCGTATCGTCAACGGGTTCGAGCGGCCCAAGGTGCGGCTGCTCAACATCGGCACGGAAGAGATCAAGGGCACAGATGCGCTGCGCGATGCCGCCGCGCGCCTGTCCGCCGCGACAACCCGCGCGGACAGCGAACTCGCGCTGGAATTCGACGGCTTCGTGGAAAGCGACAAGATCAACCGCGGCCAAACCCATGTCGTCGTGACGGACGGCTTTTCCGGCAATATCGCGCTCAAGGCGATCGAGGGGTCGGCGCGCTTCGTCACCGACCTTCTGAAGCAGGCCTTCACCTCCTCGCTGCGTTCCAAGATCGGCTTTCTCGTCTCGCGCCCCGCGACCGAACTGCTCAGGCACCACCTCGACCCCAATAATCACAACGGCGCGGTCTTCCTCGGCCTCAACGGCGTGGTGGTGAAGAGCCACGGCAGCGCCACCGCGGGCGGGGTCGCCCACGCGGTGACGGTCGCCGCGCGCCTGCTCGAGAACAAGCTCACCGAATGCATTGCCCGCGACCTTGCCGAGATGGGCGAGGATGCCTTCCGCAAGAACGGAACCGCGGGCGGGCGGGACGAGGCCGCGGCGTGACCGGATCGCGCCTGGTCGGTTCGGGTTCGGCCCTGCCGCGGCGCGTCGTCACCAATGGCGAACTCGCCGCGCGGATCGACACCAGCGACGAATGGATCGTCGAACGCACCGGCATCCGCCAGCGCTACATCGCGGGCGAGGGCGAGACGACGGCCAGCCTCGCGACCGAGGCAGCGCGTGCGGCGCTCGCCGATTGCGGGCTCGCCGCGCGCGACATCGACCTCATCGTGCTCGCCACCGCCACCCCCGACAACACCTTTCCCGCGACCGCGACCAAGGTCCAGCACGCGCTCGGCTGCAATGGCGGGATCGCCTTCGACGTGGCGGCGGTGTGTTCGGGCTTTCTCTACGCGCTCGCGACCGCGGATTCGATGCTGCGGACCGGGATGGGAAGGCGCGCGCTGGTGATCGGGGCGGAGACGTTCAGCCGCATCCTCGACTGGAACGACCGGACCACCTGCGTCCTGTTCGGCGACGGGGCGGGGGCGGTGGTGCTCGAAGCGCCGACTTCCGGCGATTCGGCGCCCGGCGAATCGGCGGCCGGCGTGCTCGCGACCCGGCTGCACGCCGACGGGGCGCAGCACGATCTGCTCTATGTCGACGGCGGCCCCTCGACCACGCAGACCGTCGGCCATCTCAGGATGAAGGGCCGCGAGGTGTTCCGCCATGCGGTGGTGAACCTTTCCGAGGTGCTCAACGAAGTGCTCGACGCGGCGGGGGTCCGCGCCGCCGAGATCGACTGGATCGTGCCGCACCAGGCCAATGCCCGGATCCTCGATGCGACCGCGCGCAAGCTCGGCATTCCGGCGGAAAAGGTGATCGTCACCGTCGATCGCCACGCCAACACTTCGGCCGCTTCGGTCCCGCTCGCCTTCGATGCCGCACGGTGCGACGGGCGGATCAGGCCGGGCGATCTGGTCATGTTCGAGGCGATGGGCGGCGGCTTCACCTGGGGGGCGAGCCTCGTCCGGCTCTAGCGGCGCGAGACCCCGTCCTGCGGGCGGCGTGCCGGCACTCCCAGCGCGAGATTGCCAAATCCGCACGATGGGCTAGTATCGCACCCTGTCCGGGATCGCGCCGCGTAGGAGTTTCGGCATGATGCGTTCGGTTGGCACCCTCACCCGCGCCGATCTGGCGGAGACCATCAATCGCAAGATGGGTCTCAGCCGGGCGGAATCGCTCGATCTGGTGGAGGCGATCCTCGAAAAGATGTGCGATGCGCTGGCCGACGGGGAGAACGTGAAGATCTCCGGTTTCGGCAGCTTCGTCCTGCGCGACAAGAACGAACGGATCGGCCGCAATCCCAAGACCGGGGTCGAGGTCCCGATCACCCCGCGCCGGGTGATGACCTTCCGCGCGAGCCAGCTGCTCAAGGAACGCATCGCGAAAGGCGCCTGATCCGCATGGCCGAATTCGAGGACGGCAAGGACGAAGGCGCGCTCCGCACCATCGGCGAGGTGTCCGAGGCGCTCGGGATCAAGCCGCACGTACTGCGCTACTGGGAACAGCAGTTCAGCCTCCTCAAACCGCTCAAGCGCAGCGGCGGACGGCGCTATTACCGGCAGAGCGATGTCGCGCTGGTCGAAACGATCGATCGGCTGGTGAACCAGGAAGGCTATACCCTCAAGGGCGCCGAGGCGGTGCTGCGCGCTTCCGCGAAGTCCGAGCATGACCGCCGTCGCGGCGGCGATCGCCGGTCGGGCGACCGGCGGGCGGGGGCGGAGCAGGGGGACGGGGAGGCCCGCGCATCCGCCGCAGAGGACGCGCGCAGGCTGGCCGAAACGCTCGCCGGGCTGAAGCGGGTGCGCGCCCGGCTCGCCCGCGCGCTCGAAGCCTGAACGCTATTCGGCCGCCATCATTTCCGCTTCGCCGAGATCGACGCTGACGAGGCGCGAGATTCCCTTTTCCGCCATCGTCACGCCGAACAACCGGTGCATCCGGCTCATCGTGACCGCGTTGTGGGTGACGATGAGGTAGCGCGTCCTGGTCGTGCGGACCATCGAATCGAGCAGGTCGCAGAAGCGTTCGACATTGGCATCGTCGAGCGGCGCGTCGACCTCGTCCAGCACGCAGATCGGCGCCGGGTTGGTCAGGAACAGCGCGAAGATCAGCGCGGTCGCGGTCAGCGCCTGCTCGCCGCCCGACAGCAGCGAAAGGGATTGCAGCCTTTTACCCGGCGGCTGGGCGTAGATTTCGAGCCCGGCTTCGAGCGGATCGTCCGAATCGACCAGCGCCAGATGCGCCTGCCCGCCCTGGAACAGCCGCGTGAACAGGACCCGGAAATGGCCGTCCACTTCCTCGAACGCGGCCCGCAGGCGTTCGCGGCCCTCGCGGTTGAGATTGCCGATCGACCCGCGCAGCCGGGCGACCGCTTCGGCCAGTTCGGCCTGCTCGCTCGCGCTGGTGCCATGTTCCTGCTCGATCCGCGCGAGTTCCTCCGCGGCGACGAGATTGACCGGGCCGATCCGCTCGCGCTGGGCGACGAGCCGGTCGAGCGCCTCGGATTCCTCGCTCGCGGGCCTGACCCCGTGCTCCTCGAAGCCGAAGCGGTCGGCGAGCAGCGGCGGCGGGCACTGGAAGCGCTCGCCCGAAATGCGCGCCATCTCGCTGCGGCGCGCTTCCTCGTTCTCGGCCCGCGCGGCAAGGGTCGCGCGCCCCTCGCGCGCCTGCGCCAGGGTCTCGGTCGCCTCGGCCAGCACGCGTTCGATATCGCCCATCGCATCCTGCGCGCGCTCCATCGCCTGCTCGGCCTCGGCAAGCCCCTTCGCCAGCCGCTCGCGCAGCATCTCGCCCTGCTCGATCTCGGCGATCAGGGCGGCGGGCCTGGCGGCATGGACCGCGCGCTCCTGCTCGATCTCCTCGAGCCGGCCTGCCGCTTCCGCCATGCGCCGGGCCGCGTCCGTGGAGCGTGTCTGCCAGCTCGCATGGTCGGATTTCTGCGCCGCGAGCCGTTCGCGCGCGACGGCGAGCGACTGGTCGTGCGCGGCAAGTTCGGCAAGGGTCGCCTGCACCGCCGCGCGCGCTGCCTCGTTCCTCGCCCGCGCCGCCTCGAGCGCGGCGCGGCCCGCGTCGGGGGCGGGCAGCCCGGCGCGCTTCGCCCGCCCGGTTTCGAGTTCGCCCTGCGCGGCTGTAAGCTGTTCGGAAAGGTCCTCCTCGCTCTGCGCCAGTTCGGCAAGGCGCGCGGCGATCCGCTCTTTCGCCGCCTCCGCCGCGTCGAGCGCGCGCCAGGCCTGCCGTTCGGTCTCGACGCTTCCGGCAAGCTCGCGTTCGAGCCCGACGAGCGTGGTCTGGAGGGCGGCCAGTTCCTCCCGCGCGGCGGTTTCGCCCGCGGCGGCTTCCTCGGCGGCGGCGCGCAGCGCGGGAAGCCGGGTTTCGAGGTCCGCCAGCCGGTTCGCCGCCTCGAGCCGGGCGGCTTCCGCCGAGCCTTCGCCGCGGGCGAGGAAGCCGTCCCAGCGCCTGAGGTGCCCGCCGGTCGTCACCAGCCATTCGCCCGGGGCAAGGTCGCGCCCGTCGTCCTCCTCGGCCACATGGACTAGGGCGAGGCGGGCGGTGAGTTCGGCGGGGCAATCGGCGACATGGGCGAGCAGGCTGTCCGCCACCGGGCGCGGCGGTTTGCTTCCGGCCCAGAAACGACCCTCGGCCCGCGCATCCGGCGCGCCGAGCGGCGCCTTCGCATCGCGCCCGAGCACCGCGGCGAGCGCGCGTTCATAGCCCTTGGCGACGCTCACCCGGTCGAGCGCCGCGGGAAGGCCGGTCCGGCCCTTCTCCCGCTTTTCCCGGGCATCGCGGTCGCGGGCGAGGGCGGTGTATTCGCGCTCGACCCCGGCGAGTTCGGCCCGGGCGGTGGCGAGCGCGGCACAGGCGTCGTCGCGGGCGGATTGGAGGTCGGCCTTGCGCGCCTGTTCGGCCTCCAGCCGCCCGCGCAGCCGGGCGACCTCGCCCGCGGCCTCTTCCGCCGCCTCGCGCGCGGCGATCGCCGCGGCCTCGGTGTCCTGCTCCCCTTCGAGCTGCGCGCGGGTGCGTTCGAGCCGGTCGCGCTCGGCCAACAGGCGGGACAGCCGCGCTTCGGCCTGCTGGATCGCCGCTTCGGCAACGCGCCACTCGGCCTCGACCCCGGCATGGTCGGCGGTCGCCTTCGCCAGCGCGAGTTCGGCGGCCCGGCTGGCGCGTTCGGCTTCCTCGGCGCGGCGCGCGATCTCGGGGCGCGCGGCCTCGGCCCCGGCGACCGCGGCGCGGCTCGCGTCGAGCTCGCGCGACAGCCGGCCGAGCGCCTCGACCGCGTCGGTGGTCAGCCGGTCGGCATCCTCCCGGTCCGCCTCGAGCCGTTCGCGCTGGCGGGTGAGGTCGGCGAGCCGGGCCTCGGCCGCGTCGAGCTTTTCCGACAGCGCCGCCATGCGGTGGCCGTGCGCGCTCGCATCGTCGCGGCGATCGGCGAGTTCGTCGCGCGCGGCGGCGAGTGCCCTTGCCGCCGCCGCCTGGTCCTTCTGCGCCTCGGCGACTGCGCGCTGCGCTTCGGCCACGCGGCTCTCCGCACCCTCAGCCGCCGCGCGCGCCTCCTTCGCCGAGCGCGCCGCATCGCGCCAGCGCGCGAACAGCAGCCGCGCCTCGGCGGTCGCGATCTCGTCCGACAGCGCCTTGTAACGCTCGGCCTGTTTGGCCTGTCGCCGCAGCGAATTCATCTGCGCGTCTAGCCCGGCCATGAGGTCTTCGAGCCGGGCGAGATTGGCCTCGGTCTGGCGCAGCTTGCTCTCGGCATCCTTGCGCCGCACGTGCAATCCCGCGATCCCCGCCGCCTCTTCGAGCATGGCGCGGCGTTCGGCGGGCTTGGCGGCGATCACCTGCGCGATCTTGCCCTGGCTGACGAGGGCGGGGGAATGCGCGCCGGTCGCGGCATCGGCGAAGGTCAGCGCGACGTCCTTCGCGCGCACGTCGCGCCCGTTGACGCGGTAGGCGCTGCCCGCTCCGCGCTCGATCCGGCGGGTGACGACGAGTTCCTCGCCCTCATCGTCGGTCGCGTGCAGGACGACCTCGGCGAAGGCGCGCGGGGGCCTGGTGGAGGTTCCCGCGAAGATCACGTCCTCCATCCCGCCCGACCGCATGGACTTGGGGCTGTTTTCCCCCATGACCCAGCGGATCGCCTCGAGCAGGTTGGACTTGCCGCAGCCATTGGGGCCGACGACCCCGGTCAGGCCCGGCTCGATCCGCAGTTCGGCCGGCTCGACGAAGCTCTTGAACCCGCTGAGCTTGAGCCGGCTGATCTCCATCGCCGCGTCCGCTTACTCCGCCGGCCGCGCGCCGGCGTCCTGCAGCGCCGATTCGACCGCGGACCACTGCGGACCATCGACCCGCTGCCCGTTGAGCAGGAAGGTCGGCGTGCCCGTGATTTCGTCCGCCTGGGCGAGCCTATCGGCCTCGCGCACCATCGCCTCGACCGCGTCCGTGTCCGAAAGGCACATCCGCGCCTCGTCCGCCGACAGCCCGCGCGCGGCGAAGAAATCGAGGAAGCCCGCGACCTCGGCGATCCGCACGAAACGCTGCTCCATCGGCAGTTCGCCCGCCGCCTGGACCGCCTCGGGGTTCTGCTGCACCCCGCCCATGATCGGGCCGAGATTGGTCCAGACCTCGTCCGAGAGCGCGTGGACCCGTTCCGGCGGGCCACACTGGATCATCCGCGCGAGCACCACGTCGAAGGTGTTGAGGAACACCTCGCGCTGTTCGATGCTGACCGTCCCGGCGGCGATGTAATCCCGTTTGAGCTCCGGCTTGCCCTGGGTCGCGAAGGCGGCGCAGGCCCCGCACGTGTGCGAGGCGTATTCGACGAGCTTGAGCGGCGCGTCGGGATTGCCCAGCACCGCGCCGCCTTCCCCGGAAACGGTGACGGTCTCGGTCCACGACGTGCCTTCGGGCGCGGCGACGGGCTCGATCGGGCCGGTTGCGCCCTCCGCCACGTCGCCTTCCTCGCCCTCGCAGGCGGCGAGCGCGAGGACGAGCGGGGCTGCGATGAGCGCGGGAGCGAGGCGGATACGGGTCGGGATCATGGTCGGCTGGGTCCTTCGGTCAGGGGGAGGTTACAGGCTCGTGTCGGCGGCTCAATAGCCGCGGCAAGGCCGGTTGTGCACAAATATGTCGGCATGGGCGGGCAGGGAGCGGCTCAATCCCCGGTCTCGCCGCCCGCTCCGCGCGCATCGCGCTCGATCAGCGCGGCGCTGAGGGCGGGCCAGGAATGCACGCCTTCGAGCAGCTTGCCGTCGAGGGCGAAGCTCGGCGTGCCGGGAACGCCGAGTTCGGCCTTGTCCGCTGCGGCGTTGGCGGCGAGCCGTTTCGCCGCCGCGTCGTCCTTCAGGCAGGCGTCGATCTGGGGCAGGGTCAGGCCCCCGTTCGCCCCGCTGTTCGCCAGCCTGTCGTCGAGATCGAGCGCGCGCGCCGCGCTCAGCCGGGCGGCCGCATCGGCCCGCGCCCAGCCGGCCTGCTGCGACCGGGGCGCGTTCAGCGCCCGGGCGAGCCATTCGTCCTGGCTGTAGAGGAACAGGCGGTGCCTCTCCTTGAACCCCGCGGGATCGCCGCACTGCGCGAGCAGGCTCACCGTCAGGTCGAGCCAGTTGCGGATGACCGGGCGCACTTCGAGCGCCATCCGCCCGGGCGCGACGAGCGCGAGATCGAGCGCCGGCTCGCCTTCCCGCGCGAAATCGGCACAATGGGGACAGGTGTAGCTGATGAATTCGACGAGCCGCGTCTCGGCCTCGGGGTTGCCGATCAGGTGGCCGCGCTCGGTCTCGGTCACCTCGCCCTGCCACATTGTTCCCGGCCCGGGACCGACGAAATCGCTCTCGGGATCGGCGAGCTCCTCTTCCTGTGCCGCCGCCGGGGCGGCGATGAGGGCAAGCCCCGAGCCGAGCGCTGCAAGAATCCGTCTCACGTTTCGTCCTTCCTCTTGTTCTCCTGCGCGTCGAAGCTGCGCGCGAGCGATTCGAGCACCGCGCGCAGTTCGGGATCGCCGATGTCGCGCAGGCTGTCTCCCAGTTCCATCGGGATCGGCTTGAGCGATGGCGGCGGTTTTGCGGGCCTGTCGGCAGAAGGCGCCTTGACCGCGCCCTGCCGCAGCTTCACCCGGGCGAGCGCGCGGTAGCCGAAGAAGCGGTTCACCCGTTCCACGATCTCGGGCACGACCTGCTGCACCAGCGGGGCATGGGCGGGCGCGACGACGAGGTGCAGCGTGCCCTCGGCCCGTTCGCCGGGGGGAAAACGGATCGCTTCCGGGCTACAGACCCGGGCGTGCTGAGGCCCGACGATCTCGTGCCAGCGGGTGACGACCGAACTCTGGACGAAGCCGAAGCGGCGGAAGGCCGCGCGGCCGATCTCGGGCATGAGATCGCCGATCGACTTCGCCCCGCCGCCGCGCGGGCGCTGGTAGGGGGTGGGTTTCCTGCGTCCTTTCGCTCCGCTGCTGGAGGGCGGGGGTTTCTTCCGCCCTGCCGTTTCGCTGCCTGAGGGCGGGGAGTCCTTTCGCCCTACCGCTTCGCTGCTTGAGGGCGGGGAGTCCCTTCGCCCTGTCGCTTCGCTGCCTGAGGGCGGGGACTCCCTTCGCCCTGCCGCTTCGCTGCCTGAGGGCGGTTTTGGCTCCGGCTTTTCGCTCTCGCTTCCCATGACGCGCCGAGCCATGCCATAGGCGGGCCGTGACCGCCAGCATCTCCGACGCGCTTCTGGATTGGTATGGCCGCAACGCCCGCGCCCTGCCGTGGCGCGTGGCCCCCGGCGCGCCGATGCCGGACGACCCGGCCTGGCCCTACCGGGTGTGGCTGTCCGAGGTCATGCTCCAGCAGACGACGGTGGCCGCGGTGAAGCCCTATTTCGAGGCCTTCACCCAGCGCTGGCCGACGGTCGAGGCGCTCGCCGCGGCGGGCGAGGAGGAGGTCATGGCCGCCTGGGCGGGCCTCGGCTATTATTCGCGCGCCCGCAACCTCGTGAAATGCGCGCGCGAGGTTGCCGCGCGCGGCGGGTTTCCCGCGACCGAGGCCGAACTGCGCGAACTGCCCGGCCTCGGCATCTACACCGCCGCTGCGATCGCCGCGATCGCCTTCGGACGGCGCGCGGTCGTGGTCGACGCCAATGTCGAACGGGTGGTGGCGCGGCTGTTCGCGATTGCCGAACCGCTGCCCGGCGCACGCAAGGCGATCCGCGACTGCGCCGAGGCGATCACGCCGGCCTCGCGCGCGGGCGATTTCGCCCAGGCGATGATGGACCTAGGCTCCCGGGTCTGCACGACGAAGGCCCCGCGCTGCCTCCTCTGCCCGCTTTCGCCCCCGTGCGCGGCGCGTGCGGCCGGCATCGCGGAGAGCCTGCCGGTCAAGCCCGCGAAGAAGGCGAAACCGGAGCGCCGCGGGACCGCCTTCTGGATCGAACGTGCGAACGGGGCGGGGCGCGAGGTCTGGCTCGTCACCCGGCCGGGCAGGGGAATGCTCGGCGGGATGCGCGCCCTGCCGGACGATGGCTGGTCCGCGCGCAGCGACGGGACGGGCGAGGCTCCGGTGGCGGGCGAATGGGAACCGCTCGGCGCGGTGCGCCACACCTTCACGCACGCGCACCTGACGCTGGCGGTCAGGCGGGGCGAGGCGGAGCCGGAAGGCGCGGGGGAATGGTGGCCGCTCGACCGGCTGGAGGAGGCGGGGCTGCCGACGCTCTATGCCAAGGCGGCGCGGCTGGCGATCGCCCGCGGCGGCTGGAACGACGCCTAGAAGATGCCGCCGCCCAGCATCAGCCGCACCACCGCGATCAGCAGCACGACCAGGCAGAAATTGCGCCCCCCGTCCTTCGACGAAAGCGCGCCGAGGACCACGCCGACCACGATCAGCGGCAACGCGATCCAGTTGGCCGCGCCGAGCAGCGGAAGCTGCGCGGGGATGACGATGACGAGGCTGAGAAGGCCGACGAGATAGGCGAGGATGTTCAGCATGTGTATTAGATAAATAAAACACCGCACGAGCGCAAGGGTCCGCTGCGCGAGGCAGGCGATTGACCCTGCCGCCCGGTTCCCGCACACAGCTTTCGGACCTTTCAGCCCCAATCCTCCGGGAGTCTTCCCTCACATGGCATTCAGCGATCTCGATTCGCCCGATCTCTCGCGCCGCTCGCTCCTGCGCCACGCCAGCCTCGGCGCCGCGGCCGCCGCGCTGTCCGGCCTGCCCTTCGGCGGCGCCGCTCTCGCGCATGACGTGTCGGAAGGCTGGCCCAATGTCGCCGCGCTCGCCGAACGCTATGTCGGCGGGGGCAAGGTCGCGAACATGCTCCTGACATTCGGCTGGGGGCGCGAGGACCATGCCCACACCATCGCTCGCGGCGCGCCGACCGCGGGCAGCATGGGCGAGGTGGACGAGGACACGCTCTACCGCATCTATTCGATGACCAAGCCCATCACCGGCATGGCCGCGATGATCCTCGTCGACGAGGGCAAGCTGGCGCTCGACCAGCCGCTGCACGATCTCGTTCCGGCGTTCCGCGACATGCAGGTGCTGGTCGATCCCGAAGGCCCGCTGGAGGATGTCGAACCGGCGATCCGCCCGATCACGATCCGCCAGCTGATGACCCACACCTCGGGCCTGGGCTACGACATCGTTTCCAAGGGTCCGCTTCGCAAGGCCTACCGGGAGGCGGGCGTCGTCAGCGGGCAGGTCAGCAAGATGCCGATCCCGGGCTTTCCCGACACCGCGCCCGCGCCGGGGCTGGAAGCCTTCGTCGACCGGCTGGCGGAGATCCCGTTGATGCACCAGCCCGCGACGCGGTGGAGTTATTCCTTCGGGCTCGACGTGCTCGGCCGGGTGATCGAGATCGTCTCCGGCCGGAGCTTCGATGCCTTCCTCGAGGAGCGCCTGTTCGGTCCCCTCGGCATGACCAGCACCTTCTTCGCCGTGCCCGAAAGCGAGGTGTCGCGCCTCACCACGAATTACGGCATCCTGAACGGCGCGCCCCTGCCGCTCGACATCGCGACGAATTCGGTCTTCACCGCGCAGCCGCCGATCCTGTGGGGCGGCTCGGGCCTCGTCAGTTCCCCGCGCGATTACGACCGGTTCCTGAACATGGTCCTGAATTACGGCGTGTTCGAAGGCAAGCGGGTGATGGGCGAACTGGCGGTGCGCGTGGGCACCTCGGACCTCATCCCGGCGAGCGTCGAGAAGGCCGGATCCTGGGCCGAGACAGAAGGGCATGGCGCAGGCGGGCGCGTGCGCGGGCGGACCTTCGGCTGGGGCGGGGCGGCCGGAACGCTCGCCGCAGTCGATTACGGGCTCGGCCTCCGCACGAGCCTGTTCACCCAATACATGCCGGCCGAAGCCTATCCGCTGCGCGATGAATTCCTCGCCGCGCTCGAATCCGATCTGGCCGCGATGCGCGAAAGCAGGGCGGCGGCGTGATGGCTCATGACCTGAGCCGCATTGCGCCCGCCGATTCGCCCGCTGGCGCGCCGATCGCCTTCGCCGGTTCGCCGATCGACCGGGCCGATCACGTCCGCACCGATCCCGCCGCGCTCGGCAACCTGATGAACTGGCGCGCGCGAGTGATGAACCTCGACGGCCTGCTGCCCGAATTCGACGACGAGGGTAAGCTGCTCTGGCACACGCTCGCCGACGTGGGGGAGGACACCGAGCTCGTCTTTCTCGGCCTGCTCGACGACAAGGCGCATTTCGCCCCCGTGCCGGACAGCGGCGCCGCAGGCCCGGCAATGCCGCGGGCGTGGCAGGTGATGCAGATGCTGACGCCGGAAGACCTCGCGATCTATGGCGGGGCGAAGGCGCTCGTCGACTGGCACGCGCGGCACCGCTTCTGCGCCAATTGCGGGGCACCGACGAACATCGCCAAGGGGGGCTGGCAGCGCAACTGCGACGATTGCGGCGCCCAGCATTTTCCCCGCACCGATCCCGTCACGATCATGCTGGTCGAACACGAGGACAAACTGCTGCTCGGTCGCCAGCCGCGTTTCCCGCCGCGGATGTATTCCGCCCTCGCCGGCTTCGTCGAACCGGGCGAGACGATCGAGGAAGCGGTCGCGCGCGAGGTGCACGAGGAAGCGGGCGTGCGGGTGCGCGACGTGCGCTACCTCTCGAGCCAGCCCTGGCCCTTCCCGAGCCAGCTGATGATCGGCTGCACGAGCCTCGCGGAAAGCCCGGAGATCAAGATCGACCGGACCGAACTCGACGACGCGCGCTGGTTCACCCGCGAGGAGCTCGAGGATGCCCGCCATGCCGGGCCGCAGGGCAACGAGACCCTCATCTTCCCGCAGAAATTCGCGATCGCCCATCACCTTATCACGTGGTGGCTCGACCGATGACCGACCGGCTGACGATCGACATCTATTCCGACGTCGTGTGCCCGTGGTGCGCGATCGGTTACGGCCAGCTGACCATTGCGCTGGAGGCGCTCGCGGGCGAGATCGAGGCCGAGGTGCGCTGGCGCCCCTTCGAACTCAATCCCGACATGGCCCGGGAAGGGGAGGAGATGGAGGCGCATCTCGCGCGCAAATACGGCCGCTCGGCCGAGGAAGGCGCGGCGATGCGGGGCCGGATGAAGGGGATCGCGCACAGCGCGGGCGTGTCGCTGTCCTTCGAGGGAGAGGGCGAGGCGCCGCCGCAGCGGATGTGGAACACGCGCGACTGTCACAAGCTGCTTGCCTTCGCGCTCGAACAGGCGGGGCCGCAGGTGCAGACGGACCTCAAGCTCGCCCTGTTCAGGGCGCATTTCAATCACCGCGCGGACCTTTCCGACCGCGAGCACCTGCTCGACATCGCCGCCGCGGCGGGGCTTCACCGCGCGGCGGCGAAGGCCGCGCTCGACGATGCGGACCTCGAAGCCCGCGTGCTGGCCGAGGAGCGGCAGGCCTGGGATCTCAACATCACCGGCGTCCCGGCGATGATCGTCGCGGACAGGTTCCTGATCCCCGGCGCACAGTCCCCGGAAACCTACGTGAATGCGCTCAGGCGCGTGGCGGAGAAGACGCGGGCCGCGGGCTAGGCGGATCGGACCGCCGCCGCCCTGCAACATTCCTTATGAATCGCGAACGCCCGGCGCGGCGGGCAAACGCTTCGGCGCGATCGCGGCGGAGCGGGCCCGGCGCCGCGGAACGGGTCGCGCGCGCTCGCCGTTCCGAAAGGACGAGCGCCCGCCCAGACGCGGGCGCAACTCCCCAAGGGAAAGGAGCCGAGCACATGTCATTTCTCGACAGGATCGCCGCCAAGGTCACCCCGGCCGCGAGCAAGGACGACCGCGCCGAGGCGCGTCGCAAGGTCAAGCGCAGGACGAGCGGCGAGCCGTGGCTCGCCATGATCGTCGAACAGCACGAGAAGATCGAACGCCATTTCGACGAGGCCCGCAATGCCCGCGACGCGAAGGGCCGCGTCGATGCCATGAGGGCGCTCGAGAAGGAACTCACCGGCCACGCGACCGCCGAGGAGGCGATCGTCTATCCGGTCGTTTCCGAAGACAGCGGCAAGACCCATGCCGGGATGGCCTACGAGGAACACGCCATGACCAAGATCAACCTCGCCAAGCTCGAACGGATCGATCCCGACAGCCGCGAATGGATGGAAAAGCTCGATCACATCGAGGGCGCGGTGCGCCAGCACATCTACCAGGAGGAATCGAGCTGGCTGCCCGACCTCGTGGAAAAGACCTCGCCGCGCGACAAGGAAGTGATCAACCGGCGCTTTACCGAGGAATACGAACGCTACATGGGGCCGCCCACGGGCGGGCAGATGTCCCCGGGCCAATCCTCCCCGACCAGCGCCTAGCTGCGGCGCAGGACGATAAGGGGGGCGGCGGCAAGCATCGTCGCCGCCACGCCGAATCCAAGGATGTTGCTGTCCACCCCGAACACCGCGATCTCGTGGCCTTCGCCCGCCAGCGCGCCGCCGTAAACCGGCATCGCGAGCGCGGCGAGGCCGAACGGCACGATCGCCGCCCAGCCGAGCGCCAGCGCCACGGACAGGTTGCCGCGCGCTTCCGCGGGCCTGCCGCGCCAGGTCATCACCAGCGTGATCGCCGCGACCGCCGCGAGCACCCCGACCAGCCACGCGGTGTGGAACCGGGCATGGGGCGGCCAGTCGGGATTGAAGGCGTGGCTCACCGAAAGGTCGAACAGGAACGGCGCCAGGCCGAAACCCAGCGCCGCTGCGGTGATCAGGAGCCGTGCGAGCAGCATCGGCGTTGCCGGGACCGCATCAGCGGTCCTGTTCGCCCTTCTTGATCTTCTCCATCGTCTTCGCACCCTTGCGCGCATCGTCCTCCGGGTTGTCGGAGCCGATCGCGGGCTCGCGATTGTCGGGGTCGGTGGCGGACTTCGTCTCGTCGCGCTTGCCGACCCGGCGATTGACCTCGCCGCCCGAGGAACTCGACTGCGACGGGGTCTCGTGCTCGGTCAGTTGCTTGATCAGGTCGTTGTCGGGGTGGCGGCTCTGGCGTTCGGGCATGATGTGTCTCCTTCCTGTCATCAATGGGCGGGAAGGGGACGATGTTCCGCCGCTGCGCAACCGCAGGCGGGCGAGGATACAAACTCCGCGCCCATGCGTTCGGGGAATATGACAAGCGGTTGGGAAAGCCGCGCTCGTGCGCCCCGCGCACGCCCGGCCCGATTGCCGGAACCGATTGGAGGAGAGCCATGAACACGACCACCAGCGATGCTCCGGACAACCGGCCTGCAAGCCCGCTCGGGCCGACCCCGGCCCCGATCCCGCGCACGGACACGACGGATCCCGTCGTCGGCGCCGAGCCCGATCCGACCCGCGCCGCCCGCAAGGAGGGCGAACTCGGCCGCAGCTGGTTCATCGCGCTCGGCGTCCTGCTGGTGCTGACGGGCCTGGGCGCGCTGATCTTTCCGCTGGCTATGGCGCTGTCGGTCAACCTGCTGGTGGGGATCACGCTGCTGGTCGGCGGGATCCTGACGCTCGCCCACGCGATCCGGGCAAAGGGGTGGAAGGGCCGCGCGCTGACCGCGCTGCTCGGCCTGCTTTATCTGGGCGGCGGGGTGTTCTTCCTCGCCGATCCGCTCGCCGGCCTGTTCACGCTCGCGATCATGCTCGGCGCCTTCTTCGCCGCCGACGGGGTCGCGCGGCTGATGCTCGCCTTTCGCCTGCGGCCCGAGGGCGCGTGGTGGCTGTTCCTCGCCTCGGGGCTGTTGTCGCTGCTGATCGGTGTGATGCTGTTCTTCGGCCTGGCGACCGGCATCTCGATCGCCTTTCTCGGCATCCTGGTGGGCGTGAACCTGATCTTCGCGGGCGTGTCCTATGTCTGCTGCCGCGGCGTCGACGGCGACCGCGAGGCATCCGCGGTCTAGATCAGAGCCAGTTTTTCCAGCTTCGCGGCGAGCTTGCCGGGAAGGGTGTCGCCGATGTCCTCACCCTCGGCGAGATCACGCGGCGGTTCGCCCTTGAGGTAGCGCCAGCCTTGGTGCGCTCGCTTGGGACGCGGATGGACGCGGATCAGCTTCGGCTCGAGATCGATGTTCCAGCGCCCATCCGCCGTCTCCGAAAAGCCGAGGATGCGCGAACGCGCGACGAGCTGGTGGTTGAGGATCCAGTAGAGCGAGCCACCCACCAGTTCCTCGTGCCGTTTCGGGCAATAGCGCGTGGTGAGCGCGATGGCGCGGCGGCCCTCGTACCACCCGGCGAGATCGGCATAGCTCTTCGCCCCGAAGGCGATCTTGGTCATGTGGAGGGGCATCGGGTCAATGTGGCGCCTCGGCAGCGGCGATCAAGCGCGCCTTGCGCCTCCTTCCACAGGACGTGGGGCTAGAGCGAGGCGAGCCCGCTCGCGACCGCGAGGCCGAGGAAAGCGAAGAATCCCATCGAATCCGTAATCATGGTGACGAACACGCTGGAAGCGACAGCCGGGTCCTGTCCAAGCCGCTCGAAAATCACCGGGACCAGCACGCCCGCAAGACCAGCGACCGCGATGTTGATCACCATGGCCGCCGCGATCACCACGCCCATCATCGGCGAGAACAGGAACCACGCCGCAACGCCGATCAGGATCGCGACCGTCGCACCGTTGAGCATGGCGACGCGCATCTCGCGCCACAGGATTCGCCGCGTGTTCGACCGCGTGAGCTGGTTGGTCGCGATCGCGCGGACCGACACCGCCATGGTCTGCGTTCCCGCATTGCCGCCGATGCTCGCGACGATCGGCATGAGGATGGCAAGCGCCACCAGTTCCTCGATCGCCGCGCCGAAGAAGGCGATGATCGCGGACGCCACAACCGCCGTGCCGAGATTGGCGATGAGCCAGCGCACGCGGGAGGAGTAGGCCTCGCGGATCGGTTCGTTGATGTCGCCGTCGCCCGCGCCCGACATCAGCAGCGCGTCCTCGCCCGCTTCCTCGGAGATGATGTGCACGACGTCGTCGACCGTCATCTGGCCGACCAGCCGCCCGTTCTCGTCCACCACTGCGGCGGAGATCAGGGCGTATTTCTGGAACATCAGCGCGACTTCCTCCTGGTCCATCGTGACCGGGATCAGCGTCTGGTCGCGCTTCATGATGTCGGTGAGCCTGACCCAGCGCGGCGCGGTGAGGATCCAGTTCAGCGCGCAGGATCCCACCGGGTGATGCGCCGCGTCGATCACGAAGACCTCATGGAAATCATGCGTGAAATCGCCGTTCTCGCGCAGGTAGTCGATAAGGTCGCCCACGGTGAGGTGTTCGGGCACCGCCATGACGTGGCGGTTCATCAGGCGGCCGGCGGTCTCCTCGGGATAGGACAGCGCCGAATTGACCACCACCTGCGTCTCAGGCTCGAGATTGGCGATGATCGCGCGCTGGTCCGCCTCGTCGAGGTCCTCGAGCAGCTGCACCGCGTCGTCGGTTTCGAGCTGCTGCGCGATCAGCGCGACCGCCTGTGCGGGCAGGGCGGCCATCATCTCGCCGCGCACGAAATCGTTCAGTTCGGCGACCACCTCGACCGTCATCAGGTCGGTGATCGCGCTCGCCAGTTCCTCGCGCTCGCCCCGGTCGAGCAGTTCGATGAGGTCGGCGGTATCGGCGGGGTGGAGCGGTTCGACGAGGTCGTAGACCGTGCCCTTGTCGCCTTCGTCCAGCGCCGCACGCACCGCGGCGACATATTCGGGTTTCAGCCGGTTTTCCTGGTCGTGCCGCTCATCGTCGATGCGGTCGTCGGGACGCACGTCGTCCTCCAGCGCATCGGCCATCAGCACGGCGTTCTTTTCGGCGGGTTCGACCATGCCGGACGGTCTAGGGAAGGGGCTTGGAAAAGCAAGGTGCCGCGGGGTGACAGACCGCCCAAGGGCGTGATACCTGCGCGCCGATTGCAAACGGGAGATTCATTCATGGCAGACCAGACGCTCACCCTCACGCTCGACACCGGAAACGGGGAGGGCGGCGATGTCGTGATCAAGCTGCGCCCCGACCTTGCGCCCGGCCATGTCGAGCGGATCACCGAACTGGCGAAGGAGGGCTTCTACGACGGCGTCGTCTTCCACCGCGTGATCCCCGGCTTCATGGCGCAGGGCGGCGATCCGACCGGGACCGGCACGGGCGGCAGCGACCGGCCCGACCTCAAGGCCGAATTCAGCGCCGAACCGCATGTGCGCGGCGTGTGCTCGATGGCCCGCACGCCCAACCCGGACAGCGCGAATTCGCAATTCTTCATCGTGTTCGACGATGCGACCTTCCTCGACAAGCAATACACCGTCTGGGGCCAGGTCGAGAGCGGGATGGAACACGTCGATGCGCTCCCCAAGGGCGAACCGCCGGCCAACCCCGGCAAGATCGTGAAGGCGAGCGTTTCGTAAGCCGCGCGCGAATCCCCGCGCAGGCGGTGATCTAACCCGCGAAACGGCGCTTCGTGCCGGGCAGGCTCCCGCCTTCGCAGGAGCGCGGTGGTTGGCATGAGGCCCGCTTGCCGCTACAGGCGCGCCTTCATGAAACCGCAAACGCGCCCCCAGACCTACCGGGTCAAGAGCTTCGGCTGCCAGATGAACGTCTATGACGGCGAGCGCATGGGCGAGTTGCTCGCCGCACGCGGCATCCGGCCTGCGGGGGAGGGCGAAGAGGCCGATCTCGTCGTCCTCAACACCTGCCACATCCGCGAAAAGGCCGCCGAGAAGGTCTATTCCGATATCGGCCGGCTGGTGAAGGCGGGCGAGGAAGCGGGGAAGAAGCCCATGATCGCGGTCGCCGGATGCGTCGCGCAGGCCGAGGGCGAGGAGATCATGGCGCGCGCTCCGGCGGTCAGCATGGTGGTCGGCCCGCAGGCCTATCACCGCCTGCCCGAAATGCTCGACAAGGCCACAAAGGGCGAGCGCGCGACCGACACCGACATGCCCGCCATCGCCAAGTTCGATGCGCTCCCCGCACGGCGCAAGCGCGGCCCGACCGCCTTCCTCACTGTGCAGGAAGGCTGCGACAAGTTCTGCACCTATTGCGTCGTCCCCTATACGCGCGGGGCGGAAATCTCTCGCCCCTTCGACGATCTGGTCGGGGAAGCGCGCAAGCTGGTCGAAGCGGGTGCGAAGGAGATCACCCTGCTCGGCCAGAACGTCAATGCGTGGCGCGGCGAGGACGGCAGGGGCCGCGCCGTGGGTCTTGCGGGCCTGATCCGCGCGCTCGCGCAAGTCGACGGGCTGGAGCGCATCCGCTACACCACCAGCCATCCCAACGATATGGAGGACGACCTCATCGCGGCGCATGGCGAGGTCGACAAGCTCATGCCCTACCTGCATCTGCCCGTGCAGGCGGGGAGCGACCGCGTGCTCAAGGCGATGAACCGCCAGCACACCGCCGAAAGCTACCTCAAGCTCCTCGAACGTTTCCGCGCCGCGCGCCCCGACATCGCGCTGTCGGGCGATTTCATCGTCGGCTTCCCCGGCGAGAGCGAGGCCGAGTTCGAGGAGACGCTCGCCCTGGTGGACGAGGTTCGTTACGCCCACGCCTTCAGCTTCAAGTATTCCCCGCGCCCCGGCACGCCCGCCGCCACCATGGCGGACCAGCTCCCGCGCGAGGTCATGGACGATCGCCTCCAGCGGCTCCAGGCGCGCCTCAATCGCGATCAGCTCGCCTTCAATCGGGGCACGGTCGGGCGGACCTGCGATGTCCTCGTCGAACGGCGGGGCAAGCACGCGGGCCAATGGCTCGGCAAGTCGCCCTGGCTCCAGTCCGTCTGGTTCGAGGGCGAGGCCGAAATCGGGGATGTCCTGCGCGTCGAACTCGCCGAGGCGGGGCCGAATTCCATGCGCGGGGTCCTGCGGCAGGCCGCGCTCGCCTGACCCCTTTCGCCTGTTACGGGATCGCGGCGGCCCGATGTCGTGCGCGTGACTTTCCACCGCCGCGAAACACCCGCCCGCTTGCTTTGCGCCCCGCGCACCTTACCTTGACGAGTCGAGGCAAGGCCAAATTCGCGAAGGAGCATATGGGCCGACGACCATCCCGCGCAGCCGATCCGGCGATTTCGCCCGATCCTCCCCGCACTGCCCATCCCAGACGCGCGCAGGCGGAGCTCTCCTTCGAGAACCAGTCGCTGCTCGGCCCGCTGTTCGGTCAGTTCGATGCCAACCTCGTGCAGGTCGAGAACCGGCTGGGCGTCTTCATCCACGCCCGCGGCGACAAGATCATGATCGAAGGGCCCGAAGACGCCGTCGCCCGCGCCCGCGACACGCTCACCACCATGTACGACCGGCTCGCCATGGGGCAGGATCTCGACGCGGGCGCGATCGAATCGCTGATCGCCATGTCCAACGAGCCGACGCTCGAAGGCATCATCTCGGGCGAAACGAACGAGCCGCCGATCATGATCCGCACGCGGCGCAAGACGATCGTGCCGCGCTCGGCCACGCAGATCGCCTACATGCGCAGCCTTGCGCGCGACGATATCATCTTCGCGCTCGGCCCGGCGGGGACGGGCAAGACCTATCTCGCCGTCGCGCAGGCCGTCAGCCAGCTGATGACCGGCAGTGTCCAGCGCCTGATCCTGTCGCGTCCCGCGGTCGAGGCGGGGGAGAAGATAGGCTTCCTCCCCGGCGACATGAAGGACAAGGTCGATCCCTACCTGCGCCCACTCTACGATGCGCTCTACGACTGCATGCCGCCCGAACAGGTCGAGCGCCGCATCGCGAGCGGAGAGATCGAGATCGCGCCGATCGCCTTCATGCGCGGGCGCACGCTGGCCGATGCCTTCGTCATCCTCGACGAGGCGCAGAACACCACGCGCGAACAGATGAAGATGTTCCTCACCCGCTTCGGCATGAACAGCCGGATGGTGGTCTGCGGCGACCCGCGCCAGGTCGACATTCCGGGCGGCCCGAACATGAGCGGGCTGAACGATGCGGTCGGGCGGCTCGAGGGAGTGGACGGCTTCGGCACGATCCGCTTCACCGCCGCCGACGTGGTGCGCCACCCGATCGTGGGCCGGATCGTCGAGGCCTATGAGGGCGAGGGGGCCTGACCAGCCGTCGCCCCAGCGAAACGCCGCCTGCCATGTTGTGAAAAAAGGTGACGAAGTTGACACCCTGTCAACTTTGCGCATTCCCGTTTTTCCATTCGTGATCACGGACTTCCTCCGCGTCACGCCGTGCCGACGGACAGGGGTGTACGCGGGAAAAGCGCCTATGCGGCATCGCGGCCGCGACTGAACCTTGCGAAAGAGCCGACGCCCGACCTAGCGCGCCAGGGGGCGGTAGGAAACGGGCGGAAGCTGCTTGGTGCGGCTTGTTCGGACGATGGGCCGGGGGCGGGTTTTCCCGTGTGCTCGCCCGAAAGCGGACTGTCGGCTTGCGACCCCGAAGCGGAAGTTCGTTCTTGAAGAGCTGGTTTGCGGCTCCGAGCGATCGACCACGTCCTTTCGGACCGTATTCAGTCCGTGAAGCGCATCGAGCTGGTTGTGGCTGATGGAAATTCGGCTTCGAAACTCAATGGAGCATTACCAGTCTGGTCGAAAACTCCATCCTCGCACCAGAATCCCAGATCGGGCGATGCCTGCCTGCTCTTCGCCTCTGAAGAGGCGGCAAGATTCGCATTGAGAACTCGGGCCGCCATCTCGCAATTTCCGCGATTGTAATCGATCCCGTCGACCGCATCGAAGGTCGCCCAATGGACTCGAAGGAAGCTTGAGTAGGGAGAGTTGCGGTAAAGCGTCACCGCGTCTTCGATCTGCGGGGTGTCAATAGATGCACACCCACTTATCAGCGCGAGAGATGCCCAGATTGTCGTTTTCATCGTAGTTCCTCTTCAAACCTGCCGATAATTACGAGGTCCTGCCCTTCGGGCGCTTCGGCTTCACCCTGGACGATAAGCTCGCGTGATAATCGCCTGCACGGCAGGAAAGGTGGGCCGTTACAGGCTCTGTTCGATTGCGGGAGACTGATTGCAAAAGCACTCCGGCCAAGGAGGAATTGTGTAGCGAGCAAGCTGAGGCTGGGAGAAGCGCTCAGATCTTCCGATCAGAAGTCCCGCGATCCGTTCCATGACGGTCCAACAAGAACCGCCGACGCATGGTAAAATTGAATTTAATGCCTAGATTGTGGATATTGAGAGGTTACGAAATGCCATACTACCGATTTCATGAACGCGATGGCTCTGCCGCTGCTATCACCGATGACATAACTGGAACGAGATTGCCGAAAGCAAACTCTGCCTGGAAAGCCGATGGTCTGACAGAGGTCGTCATAGGCGGGCGCTCGAGGTTCGGGGTCGAACCTGCCCAAATCATCGACTCGATAGAGCGAGATGGATTTTATCTGGCAGCGCTGCACTTTCGTTCGGGCAGGTCCATCGATTGATCGCCCCGTGCAGGCGCAGCAGGGGCAGCCCGGAGCGCCGCACGAAGCTGGCTCTTTTATTCATCCGCCTTGTTGACGAGCGGCGATCGGCCCTCTTGTCGTTCGAATTCCGCCACGGCGAGCCTGAGGTCTTGGTAGACATATTGGCCTACGTGATATTCCCTGACGATCCTCACGGTGATCCCGGCTGGCAGGGAAGCGCCGCCCACGTTTAGAGAGCCGCCTTCATCCTCCCACTTGGCAAGATCCGTCGTTCCCGCGGCGAACAAGGCCTGTTCCCCGGCGTAAGAGCCGTAAACCAAAGTCGCGTTCTGATTGATCTTCGATGCGCCGCGGTCCTTTCCGAGCATTGCTCTCAGATCGCTGATGCATTCGGCATACATCGCGACCTTCTGGAAATGGACCCGGCGGCTTTTCTCATCGCCCGACGCGCTCGCCTTCATGACCTCCACCTGATGTGCGTGAAGCAGCTCGTTCAGGTCCATGATTATTCTCCCGCAAGCGAAGGGACAGGGAATGCAAAAAAGAGGGCCGGCCACCGTTCACCGGTGTCCGGCCCGAATTCAGGTTCAACCCTGCTGCTGCATGGCCTGCTCGCGCTGCCCCTGCTCCTGCTGGAGGTTGATGGCCTGGTGTTTCCCGCCGTCCACCTGCCTGGTGTCGTAACCATAGCGCTGGCCGGCCTTGGGTTCCTGGGCCTGCTGCTGGAGATCCGCCTTCACGAAATCGAGGGCCTCTCCACCCTTTTCGGGCGTGATCGAACCGCGACCATTGCCGCTGTCGTAGCTCTTGATCTTACCATAGTTTGTCATCGGAATTTCCTTCCGTTTCGCGCGGGCGTTCATCATCGACCGCTTGTGCGCGGGCTAAGAGGCGAAAAGGAAAGAAGAGAGGGCCGTATTACCGACCTTCAGGACCGTCGATTGCGACTGGTAGCTGATACAGAGATGGTTACTGACGACACCGAATACAAGCTCTGGAAAGCCGATTGGAGATAGAGTTCAGTGATGCATGTCGAATCCAAGAGCCTCCCAATATCACCTCTAGCCGCTAGCGGTCATTTTGGTTCAATCAGACGGCAGTTCACCACCCAACCCCAGCCGAAGGCCCTCGCCAGCCGCCGCTCCAAAAGCCGCCGTTGCCCGGGCAGGCGCAGGCCCGTTTCCCATTCTCCGGTTCCGCGCTAGGGGCGGGGTCGTGGAACTCGACATCGACCTCGAAGACTGGCCCTCAGGGCGATGGGAGGCGCTTGCCGCGCGCGCGGCGGAGGCGGCGGGAGAGGTCGCGCCCGAGCTTGCCAATGCGCGCCTTGCGGTGAGCGTCCTGTTCACCTGCGACGAGGAGGTCCATGCGCTCAATCGGGAATGGCGCGACCGGGACAAGCCCACCAACGTGCTGTCCTTTCCCATGCTCGAACGCGGCGAGCTGCTCGCGCTCGCCCCCCAAGGCCCGCCGGTGATGCTCGGCGACATCGCGCTCGCGCACGGGACCTGCGCGCGCGAGGCGGCGGAGAAGGGCGTCGCCCTAGAGGATCACGCGGCGCATCTCCTCGTCCACGGCCTGCTCCACCTTGCCGGCCACGATCACGTCGCCAGCGATGCCGAGGCCGAGGCGATGGAGCGGTTGGAGATCGCGGCCCTTGCAAAAATGGGCATCCCGGACCCATATGGGGACCGCGACACGACAGGAGTCTAAAGCAAGGGCCATGCCCGATTCCCCATCCCCCTCCGGAGACGCGGAGAGTACCGGCGGGCTCTGGTCCAATCTGGGGCCTGCCATCCGGAAAGCCCTCAGACTCGGCGAAGGCGACCGTTCCCTGCGCGCGCAGCTCGAAGAGGCGATCGACGAGCACGAGGACGAGAACGAGGACGAGGAGCGTCCCGAAAGCTCCCGCAGCGGGAACGGCGACCTTTCCCCGGTCGAGCGGCAGATGCTGCGCAACCTCCTCCACTTTTCCGACAACGACGCCGACGATGTCGCCGTCCCGCGCGGCGAGATCATCGCGGTCGAGGCGGGAATAAGCTGGGACGAACTGGTCGCGGCCTTTTCCGAACACGGCCATTCGCGCCTGCCGGTCTATCGCGGCACGCTCGACGACGTGATCGGCATGATCCACGTCAAGGACGTTTTCACCTATCTTGCGAGCGGGAAGACGCCGCCGCGCGACTGGACCGTGCTGATGCGCCAGCCGCTCTACGTGCCGCAGACGCGGGGGGCACTGGACGTGCTCGCCGACATGCGCGCGCGCCGGGTGCACCTCGCGATCGTGTTGGACGAGTTTTCGGGGACCGACGGGCTCATCACGATCGAGGACCTCGTCGAGGAAATCGTCGGCGAGATCGAGGACGAGCACGACGAGACGCCCGAGGCGCTGATCGTGCCGATCGGCGAGGGGATGTGGGATTGCGACGCACGCGCCGAGCTCGACGATGTCGCCGAGCTCGTCGATCCGCGCCTCGCGGAGGTCGAGGAAGCAGTCGATACGCTGGGCGGGCTCGCCTTCGTGCTGGGCGAGGCGGTTCCGCCGGTCGGCGCGGTGCTGGAACATTCCAGCGGATGGCGCATTGAGGTGACCGAGGGCGACGAGACGCACGTCAAGCGCCTGCGCCTCCATGCGCCGCACCTGCGCGAGGCGGAATCCCTCCAAAGTGAGAATCACTTGCAGTAATCGCACGTGAGCGCGAAAAAAATGTTGCTTGCTTCGATTTTTTGCATCCATTTCTCTGGACGAGCGTAACTCCACCCACCAAGGAGTTCGTCCATGCCGTCACGTCGTCTGCCTCCCCTCCGGGCGCTCGAAGCTTTCATGCGCACCGTGCGTCTCGGTTCCGCCCGCGCCGCGGCCGAGGAAATCGGTCTCAGCCCCTCCGCCCTGTCGCGCCGGATCACCAATCTCGAGGAATTCGTCGGCAAGAAACTCTTCACCCGCGCGCGCCAGTCGATGCAGCTGACCGACGAGGGGCAGGCCTTCTACGAGGCGGTCAATCCCCATCTCGAAGCGCTCGCGCGGGCGGTGGAAAGCCAGTCCGACAATGTCTCGCTGCTGCGCCTGCGCCTGGGCGTGCTGCCGATGTTCGGGAGCCAGCGCCTGTTCCCGCGGCTGGGCGAGCTGAGGAAGCGCCACCCGCTGCTGCATATCGACATCGACACCGCGCCGCACCTCGAGGATCGGGTGGGCGACACGCTCGATGCGGCGATCATCCTGTCGCGCGGACCGGCGAGCGGGCTGCACGCGGTGCGGCTCGACCACAATCTCGTCCATGCGATCTGTTCGAAGGACGTGGCCGCGGCGATCGGCGAGCAGGTCACGCCCGAGGCGCTGTCGCGCCAGACCTTCCTCATCCACAACGAACTGCCCGAGAGCTTCGTCGCGTGGAAGAAGGCGAACGACCTCGAGGAGATGGAGCCCGCCGCGATCGACCATTACGATTCGGGCCAGCTGATGCTCGAGGCGGCGGCACAGGGCCTCGGCATCGCGATAATGCACGACGATCACCTGCGCCGCGCGGCGGACAACCGCTTGACCAACCTGCCCGGCGTCGAGGTGCAGAGCCCCTATTCCTACTGGTTCGTGTGCAAGCCCAACGCGCTCGAGCTGCGCCCGGTGCGGCTGTTCCACGACTGGCTGGTGCGCGCCGGGCTCTGACCGCCCGCGCGCCGCGCCGCGTTATTGCAGCGTTTCGGGGGCGGATTCGCCCGCCCTGCGCCCCTCGTAGCGCACCGGCGGCACATCGTGCGCGAAATCGCGCAGCGGCTTGCCCAGCGCTTCTTCGAGCGCTTCCTCGATCCGGCGGCGGGCCTCCACGCTGATCGCCTTGCGCCCGCGGAAATCTTCCGGGCTGAAGGGTTCGAGGAACTGGATCCGCAGCGGGAAGCTGCCCCTGCGTGCCAGCACCCGTTTCGCGTTGTTGAGCCCGCTTTCCTCGCCGATCCAGCCGATCCATTCGGCGACCGGGCCGTAATCCAGCAGCACCGGCTGGACCAGCACGCCCGGCGGCGGGGGTTCGAGCACGGACAGCATGCTCGTCTTGAAGGGGAGGAGCGATTGCCCGTCGGTCGTCGTGCCTTCGGGGAAGACCGTGACCGACCAGTTGTCGGCGAGCGCTTCCTTGAGCGCGTTGATCTGTTCGGCGACGCCCAGGCGGTGTTCGCGCTTCACGAAAACGGTGCGATTGAGCGAGGCGAGCCAGCCCACCAGCGGAGCCTGCGCCAGCTCCGCCTTGGCGACGAAGGCCGTGCCCGAAGCCCCGGCCAGGGCGAGGATGTCGACCCAGGACACGTGGTTTGCGACATAGAACACGTCGCGTTTCAGATGCGTGCCGATCACCTCGACCCGCGCGCCCGAAACCCGCGCGGCGTAGCGCAGGAACAGCATGGGGAAGGGCGAGCCGTAGGCGAACAGGCGGAAGGCGTAGTGGAGCGGGACGAACACCAGCATCAGCCCGAGAAGCGCCGAGGCGCGCAGCATGACCCGGACCCAGCCCATCGGCGCAATCGGGGTTTTCTCCCCGCGCGCGGCGGCGACCCGCAAGTCCCACTGTGCCGCATCGCCCGCAGGCCCGGCATAGGCTTCGAGCGAGCCGTCAGTCATCGCGCGAGAGCCGCACTCCGTAAAGCTCCATCCGGTGATCGACCAGCCGGTATCCCAGCCGTTCGGCGATCTGGCGCTGGAGCGATTCGACCTCGGGATCGACGAATTCGACGACCTTGCCGGTCTCGACATCGATCAGGTGATCGTGATGCGCCTCGGGCACGGGTTCGTAACGCGAGCGCCCGTCGCCGAAATCGTGGCGGTCGAGAATCCCCGCCTCCTCGAACAGGCGCACGGTGCGATAGACGGTCGCGATCGAGATCTTGGGATCGATCGCACTCGCCCGGCTGTGGAGCAGTTCGACGTCGGGATGATCGTCGCTTTCGGACAGCACCTTGGCGATCACGCGGCGCTGTTCGGTGATCCGCAGGCCTTTTTCGGCGCATAATTGTTCTAGATCGATTTTCTGGCTCACCCTTGTCTCCATCGCCTGTCCCGTTCGCCAGGGGGGAGGCCGAGTCCGCGACAGGCCGCGTGCCCTGACGGGGTGCCGGCGACCTTACCGGCAGGCCCCGGGATGCTCAAGCAGGCCTCGGACAAAAGGGGCGGAAGACGGTGCGACCCGAAGGAATCCACCGCCCCTGTCCGAGCCCAGCCTGCCGATCATGCGCTCTTCTTGCCTCCGCGGCCCGAACCCGGCTTGCGCCCGAGGCCGATCTTCTTGGCGAGATCGCGGCGGGTTTCGGCGTAGTTGGGCGCCACCATCGGGTAATCGGCGGGAAGATTCCAGCGCTTGCGGTATTCTTCCGGGGTCATGTTGTAGTTGGTGCGAAGATAGCGCTTGAGCATCTTCAGCTTCTTGCCGTCCTCGAGGCAGACGATGTAGTCCGGCTTGACCGAGGAACGGATCGACACGGCCGGTTCGGGCGGTTCCTGCGTGGTTTCCTGTTCTTCCCCGAGTTGCGAAAGCGCACCGAAAACATTCGTGATCAGCGCCGGGACATCGCTGACCGCGACATCATTGTTGCTGACGTGCGCGGCGACAATATCGCTCGTCAGGGTGATAAGTGTTTCCTTCATGTCGTTTTCCATGTCCTGCATGAGTTCCTCTGATTCTTTTGGCTCTTGCGTTGGCGGCTCGGTGCCGACTTGGGCGCAATGACGCAGCTTTGACAGCAATGCAAGCGGGCAAAAGGCTCCATTCGGGCGAATAAAGGGGGAAAGAGGACTAGATCGAGCGGCCGAAAGTAATGGCATCGACCCGGCTGCCATTGGCGAGCCGGTAATAATTGGGCCGCTCCCCGATCGGTTCGAATCCGACCTTGCGATAGAGGTTGATCGCCGGATTGCCGCGCCGCATTTCGAGGAAGATGCGGGTCGCGCCGCGCGCGCGGGCGGCGTCGAACAGGCGGTCGATCAGCATCTGGCCGAGCCCGCGCCGCCGGCAGCGCGGGACCACCCCGATCAGCAGCAGTTCCTCCTCGCCCGCGGCGTGGCGGGTAAGCACGAAGCCGGCCGGGGCGGAGGCATCGGCCTGCGCGCTCCATTCGCCATGGCCGGCCCGGTCGCTCGAGGCGATGATGGTGCCGCCCGCGTCCAGCACGAGCGCATGAGTGCTCGGCAGAACCAGCGCATCGGCGACCTGGCGGCGGTTCCAGGCCTCGCCGAAAGCGGGATCGAAGGCCGCTTCCATCACCTCCATGATCTGTTCGACGAGCTGCTCGCGCGGGTTCATCTGGCGGGGCTCGGCGGCTGGTCGGGCACGGGCTGCGGCGTGGCGTCGGGCGGGCGGCCGTAGATGGCGCCGACCTCGCGCGTGAGCAGTTCGGGCGGCAGGGCGGGGAGCGCGCCCGCATCGGGCAGCAGTTCGAGCGCGACCGGCGCCCCGTCCGCTTGCAGGGCCGCCAGTTCGCGCGCCTTGCTCCCCGCGACGAGCGGATGGACGGGCCGGTCCCGCGCGGCTTCGGGGGTGAGCGAGACGAGGTCGCCCCGGGGCAGGCCGTCGGCCCCGAAATCGGCCAGGAACCATTCGCCGTGCCCGCCGGCCATGCACACGGTCACCGGCGCGCCGGGATGGTCGCGCCGGGCCATCGCGGCGACGAGGGCGAGGGTGGGATAGCCGAGCACCTCCGCTCCCCAGGCGAGCGCGAGCGCGCGGCCTGCGGCGATGCCGATGCGGGTGCCGGTGAAGCTGCCCGGTCCCCTGGAGACGCAGATCCGCTGCGCCTTCCCGCGCCCCGGCAGGCCGGCGATCATCGGGACCAGGCGTTCGGCATGGCCGCGGCCGAGGACCGCGTGTTCGCGGGCGAGAAGCGTTCCGTCCTCGAACAGGGCAACCGAACAGGCCTCGCTCGCGGTCTCGATGGCAAGGGTGCGTGGACGCGCCGACATGGGCCAGCCGATGCCCCAAGCCGGGCGTCATCGCAAGATGCTAGCGAGCCCGCAAACCGCCCTCAGACGATGCGGTGGAACTTCCCGAATTCGGGGCGGGGGGAGCGGTCGAAGATGGTTTCCGGATCGCCGTATCCGATCGAACAGACCCAGTCGGCCCGCACGCGCGGCTGGTCGGCGAAGAAATGCCCGGTGATCGCGTCGAGATCGACGCCCGACATGGGACCGCAGTCGAGCCCGATGCTGCGCGCGGCGATGATGAGATAGGCGCCCTGCAGCGCGGAATTGCGCCGGGCATGGGCGATGCGCGCGTCCTCGTCGCCCTCGAACCAGCTTTTCGCGTCGGCATGGGGGAAGAGCCACGGCAGCTGTTCGTGGAAGTCGATGTCGTAGCCGATCACCGCGGTGACGGGCGCGGCCTTGATCTTGGCCTTGTTGCCCTCGGCCGCGAATTCGCACAGCTTCGTCTTTTCGGCCTCGGAGCGCACCCAGACGATCCGCGTCGGCTGCATGTTGGCCGAGGTCGGCCCCATCCGCGCGAGGTTCCAGATCCGGTGCAGCTGGTCCTCCGACACGTCCTTGTCGAGCCAGCCATTGTAGGTGCGCGCTTCGTTGAAGATCTGGTCGAGCGCCTCGTCCGAAAGGACGTGGTCGTGAAACTGCTTGGTCATGATGGCCCCGTGAAGTGGCGTGAAGGTCAGGCTGCTCGCACTTCAACGACTTCCGGGACGTAATGTTTCAGCAGGCTTTCGATGCCCTGCTTGAGCGTCGCCGTGCTCGACGGGCAGCCCGAACAGGCGCCCTGCAGGGTGAGATAGACCACGCCGTCCTTGAACCCGCGATAGGCGATGTCGCCGCCGTCGCCCGCGACCGCGGGGCGCACGCGGGTTTCGAGCAGTTCGTGGATCGCGGCGACGGTGTCGGCATCGGCCTCGTCGGATTCGACCACCATTTCCTCTTCGGGCGGGACGGCGATGCCATCGGCATTGCCGCCCTTGAACAGCGGCGCCTCGGAGACGAAGTGATCGAGCAGGATCGCCACCACCTGCGGTTTGAGCGCGCTCCAGTCGACGCCCGGCGCGGCGGTGACGGTCACGAAGTCCCAGCCGTAGAAGACGTTCACCACCTCGCCCGTGTCGAACAGCGCCTGGGCGAGCGGGCTCGCCTCCGCCGCTTCGGGCGAGGCGAATTCGCGCGTGCCCGTGGGCATGACGGTGCGACCCGGCAGGAACTTGAGGCTGGCGGGGTTCGGGGTGGTTTCGGTCTCGATGAACATGACGTGAGATATAGTATCGATGCGCGGCCATGCCAACGGTCTTTCACGGATTCGACGCGATTGCCGTGGGCGCATTCACTGGCCCTTCATGCCGCTTCGCCCTATAGCGGCGCAATGAACCTCCCGGTCCGGGCCGCCGCTGCCCTTTCGCTTCTTGTCGCTCCGCTCGCGCTTTTCGCTCCCGTTTCCGCCCAGGAGGCGGAAGCGCCAGCGCAGGTCGATGCCCCGGCCGAACCCGCGATCCCCGCGCCCACGGCGCTCCAGAAGGGCGAGGAGACGCCCTGGCTCTACGAAGGCAGCAATGTCCCCGTCGACCGCGAATGGCTGTTCGGCGAGATGGAAAACGGATTGCGCTATGCCGTCAGGCGCAACGGCGTGCCGCCGGGCCAGGTCTCGATCCGGGTGCGAATCGATGCCGGCTCGCTGCACGAGGACGACGACGAACAGGGCTTCGCGCACCTGCTCGAACATCTCCTGTTCCGAGAAAGCAAGTATCTCGGCAAGGCCGAGGCGATCGCGGCGTGGCAGCGTCTCGGCGCGACCTTCGGGGCCGACGCCAACGCCGAGACGAGCCCGACCCACACCGCCTACAAGCTCGACATCCCGAACATCGACCGGGCCAAGCTGAACGAAAGCTTCAAGCTCCTCTCGGGCATGATCCGCGAGCCGGTGCTGGACGATACGAACGTCGCCGCCGAACGCCCGATCGTCCTTGCCGAAAAGCGCGAGCGGGGCGGGGCGGGGCAGCGCGTCGCGGACCTCACGCGGCAGACCCTGTTCGCGGGCCAGCGCCTCGCCACGCGCAATCCGATCGGAACGGTCGAAACCCTGCGCGCCGCCGATGGCGCCAGCGTCAAGGCGTTCTACGATCGCTGGTACCGCCCGGAAAACACGGTTATCGTCGTCGCCGGCGACGCCGACCCGCAGATCCTTGCCGGGCTGATCGAACAGTGGTTCGGCGACTGGCAGGGCACCGGCGAGCCGGGCGTCGCGCCCGAATTCGGCGACCCGCTGCCGCCCGCGGGCGCCCCGGAAAACCCCGTCGCGGTCGCGCCGATCGGCCAGCTCGGCGTCGCGACCGAGCCCGACCTGCCGCGCAACCTCACCTATGCGGTGATGCGCCCGTGGCGGAAGGTCGACGACACGATCGTCTACAACGAGGGCCTGCTGCTCGACGCGGTCGCGCAGGCGATCATCAACCGCCGCCTCGAATCCCGCGCCCGCGCCGGGGGAAGCTATCTCTACGCCTCGGTCCGGCAGGAGGACATCTCGCGTTCGGCCGATGCCACCTTCGTCAGCTTCGCTCCGCTCACCGGCGACTGGCAGGCCGCGCTCGCCGACGTGCGCGCCGTGATCGCCGACGCGCTCGCCAACCCGCCGACGCAGGAAGAGATCGACCGCGAAGTGGCCGAATTCGACGTGGTCTTCGCCAACCAGGTCGAACAGCGCAGCGTCCAGGCGGGAAGCGAGCTGGCCGACAACCTCGTCAACGCGGTCGACATCCGCGAAACCGTCGCCGCGCCCGAAGTCGTGCTCGACGTGTTCCGCGGCATGAAGGACCGGCTCAATCCGGCCGAGGTGCTCGAGCGCACGCGCGCGCTGTTCGAAGGCACGGTCACCCGCTCGGTCTATGTCACGCCCGCCGAGGGCGAGGCGGACGAGAACGCGCTGAAGCTCGCCCTGTCGCGCGAGGTCGCGGCCGATCCGAGCGCACGGCTGGCGGCGGCGAGCATCGATTTCTCCGATCTTCCGCCCGTCGGCGAACCCGGCACGATCGTCAGCCGCGAGCCGCTCGGCATCCTCGAGGTCGAACAGATCGCCTTCGACAACGGGGTCAAGGCGCTGGTCTGGGCCAATGACGCCGAGTCTGGGCGGGCGACGGTGCGGGTGCGGTTCGGCGCGGGCTATCGTGCTTTCGACGAATCGAGCGCGGTCTATGCCCCGCTGGGCGAGGTCGCGCTGGTCGGCTCCGGGCTGGGCGAACTCGGGCAGGAACAGCTCGACCGGCTCGCCACGGGTCGCAAGCTCGGCTTCGAATTCGGGATCGACGATGCGGTGTTCAACTTCACCGCGCAGACCCGGCCCGAGGACGTCGCCGACCAGCTCTACCTCTTCGCCGCCAAGCTCGGGATGCCGCGCTGGGACCTCGCCCCGGTGAAGCGGGCGAAGGCCGCGGCCGAACTCGCCTACAACACCTTCGCCACCAGCCCCGGCGGGATCATCGCGCGGGATCTCGAATACATCCAGACCGACATGGACCCGCGTTTCGCCACGCCCGACCCGCAGGCGCTCGAAGGCGTCACGCCGGAACGCTTCCGCGAGGTGTGGGAGCCGCTGCTGGCGCAGGGCCCGGTCGAGGTGCTGGTGTTCGGCCAGTTCGACAAGGAAGCGATCGTCGAAAAGCTCCGCACCACTTTCGGCGCGCTGCCCGATCGCCAGCCGATCCCGGAAGAGGTCGCCGCGCGCGTGCCCGATTTCCCGCCCGCAGGCGAAGCGCCGGTCGTGCGTTACCATCGCGGCGATCCGGACCAGGCCGCTGCGGCCGTGACCTGGCCGAGCGCGGGCGGCATGGCCCGCATCCGCGAGGCGCGCCAGCTCGAGATCCTGATCCAGGTCTTCAACAACCGCCTGATGGACGCCCTGCGCGAAGAGACCGGGGCGAGCTATTCGCCGCAGGTCTTCTCCAAGTGGCCCGAGGACCTGCCAGAAGGCGGCCGGATCACCGCGCTCGCCCAGCTCGAACCGGAATTCGTGCCCTTCTTCTTCGCCGCCGCCGACAAGATCGCGACCGATCTTGCGACCGAGGCGCCGACCGCCGACGAGCTGGAACGCGTCACGGCCCCGCTCGCCGAGCGGATCCGGCGCGCCTCGACCGGCAACCAGTTCTGGCTCTACAACCTCGAAGGCGCGACGACCGATCCGGCGCGCGTGAACCTGCTGCGCTCGCTGCTGGCGGATTATTCGCAGACTACGCCGGAGATCATGCTGCTGCTGGCGGACCGTTATTTCGCCCGGAACGAGCCGCTGAAGCTGGCGGTCATCCCCGAAGGCCAGGAGCTTGCCGACACCCCGCCGCCGAGCGCGGTGCCGGACGTGGCGCCCGAACCGTCCTCCGCAGAGCCGGCACCGGCGGAGATCACGGGCCGCTGAACCGCTGCCCCGTGCGACATGATGTTGTCGCATGGGGCCATTGGGCTTTACACTTGTCACAGGCAGCCCTAGGCGCGCTGCCCTCGGCAGAACACGGATGCGAACGAGTTGAACGTGGCGACAAACTGGACACCGGGCAGCTGGAAGGCCCACGAGGCGCGGCACCTGCCGCATTACGAGGACGCGGCCGAACTGGCCGCGACCGAGGAAACGCTCGGCAGCTATCCGCCGCTCGTCTTCGCGGGCGAGGCGCGCGCGCTCAAGGCGGACCTCGCCGATGTCGCGAACGGGCACGCGTTCCTGCTGCAGGGCGGGGACTGCGCGGAAAGCTTCGCCGAGTTCCACCCGAACAACATCCGCGACACCTTCCGCGTGCTGCTGCAGATGGCGGTCGTCATGACCTTCGCCAGCAAGCGGCCGGTGGTGAAGGTCGGGCGAATGGCGGGCCAGTTCGCCAAGCCGCGCTCCTCGCCCACCGAGACGATCGGCGATGTCACCCTGCCGAGCTATTTCGGCGACAACATCAACGGGATCGAATTCGATCCGGTCCAGCGGCGCAACGATCCCGGCCGGATGCTGCGCGCCTATTCGCAGGCCGCCGCGACCCTCAACCTGCTGCGTGCCTTCGCCGGCGGGGGCTATGCCAATCTCCGGCAGGTCCACCAGTGGACGCTCGATTTCATGGGCCGCACGCCGTGGACCGAGAAGTTCAGCCAGACCGCCGACCGGATCGGCGAAGCGCTCGATTTCATGGAGGCCTGCGGGATCGATCCCGCGACCGTGCCGCAATTGCAGGGCACCAGCTTCTACACCAGCCACGAAGGCCTGCTGCTGCCCTACGAACAGGCGCTCACCCGGCAGGATTCGCTGACCGGCGACTGGTACGCGACCAGCGCACACATGCTGTGGATCGGCGACCGCACGCGCTTTCCGGGCAGCGCCCATGTCGAATGGGCGCGCGGCATCGGCAATCCGCTGGGCATGAAGTGCGGGCCGAGCCTCGATCCCGACGACCTGCTGCGCCTGCTCGACACGCTCAATCCCGCCCGTGAGCCGGGGCGGATGACGCTCATCAGCCGCTTCGGCCACGACAAGGTCGAGGACGGGCTCCCCCGCCTCGTGCGTGCGGTGAAGCGCGAAGGCCATCCGGTGGTGTGGAGCTGCGATCCGATGCACGGCAACGTCGTGAAGTCGGAAACCGGCTTCAAGACGCGCCCCTTCGACCGCATCCTGCGGGAAGTGAAGGGCTTCTTCGCCGTCCACCGCGAGGAGGGCACGCATCCGGGCGGCATCCATATCGAGATGACCGGGCAGGACGTGACCGAATGCGTCGGCGGCGCGGTCGCGATCACCGAGGAACGCCTCGGCGACCGCTACCACACCCATTGCGACCCGCGGCTCAATGCCGAACAATCGCTCGAGCTCGCCTTCCGCATCGCCGAAATGCTCAACGAGGTCGCGCTCGAACGCGCGAACGGCGAAAGGGCGAATGGCGTGCGGGGCCGGGACGCGAAGGCCGACGCGGCCTAGGCGCAAATCCGCAGGCCCGCGTTGGGCAAAGGCAAGCCATGACCGGGGCAGGATCGCCCCGCCATGCCCGCCTTCGATCTGTTCCTCCTTGCCGCCGGCCTTGCGATCGGCTGCACCGCCGTCGCCGCGCTGCGCCCGATCATCGCCGCCCGCCGCGAGGTCCGGGCCGCGGCGCGGGCGGCGCGGGAGCGGGCGAGGCGGATGCGGGCCGAGCTTGACGCCCTGCGCGAGACGCGGCGCAGGGCCTGAACGGCCCGGACCGGGTAACGGTCCGGCGTGCGTCAGGCACGGCGCATCGCGCGACCGCCCGAATTGCGCGCAACCCTTTCAATCCGGCCGCGTTTCCTTCATGTCGGCATCCGAACGGGCCCATTCCCTGCGGTCCGGCCGATGCGAGGAGGTCGCCCCGTGACCCGATCCCTTCCGTCCGGGACGCCTGCCGGCAAGCCGTCCCTTCCTGACCCGGGCCAGGCCGCGCCAGCGCTTGCCGAAAGCTTCGCCGCGACCCGCGCGCTGAGCGAGGCGCTGGTCGAACCGCTCGGCGATGCCGATGCGACGATCCAGTCGATGGAGGATGCCAGTCCCGCCAAGTGGCATCTCGCGCACACGACATGGTTCTGGGAAACCTTCCTGCTGCGCGACCATGTGCCGGGCTACGAACGCCACGACGCGGACTGGCCGTTCCTGTTCAATTCCTATTACGAGGCGGAAGGCGCGCGCATCGCCCGCTTTTCGCGCGGCCTGCTGTCGCGGCCGACGCTCGGCGAAGTGCTCGAATGGCGGGCGCGGGTGAACGAGGCGATGGAGCCGCTGCTTGCCGATCCGGCGTGCGAGGACCTCATCCGGCTCGGCATCGCGCACGAACAACAGCACATCGAATTGCTGCTGACCGACATCAAGCACGCGCTGTGGCACAATCCGCTCGGCCCCGCGATGTGGCCGCAGCCGGGTCCGCGCGCGGGCGGAGACTCGCAAGAGGCTCGCGGCTGGCACGAACATCCTGGCGGCGTCGCGCTGGTCGGGCATGACGGAACCGGTTTCGCCTTCGACAACGAAGGCCCGCGCCACCGCGTGCTGCTCGAACCCTTCGCGCTCGCCGACCGGCTGGTGACGAACGGCGAATGGGACGAATTCATCGCCGATGGCGGTTATGAGACCGCTGCGCTCTGGCTTTCCGACGGTTGGGCCTGGGTGAAGGAAACGGGCGCACGCGCGCCGCTCTACTGGCGCGAGGAGGAAGCCTTCACCCATGCCGGCTGGCAGGAGCGCGACCCGAACGCGCCCGTCGCCCACATCAATTACTTCGAGGCCGATGCCTTCGCCAGCTGGGCCGGAGCGCGACTTCCGACCGAGTTCGAATGGGAAGCGATCGCGCGCGGGCAGGACGGTTCGAGCGAGCGGTCCGCGCATGACGCGGGCGCCGGCAACCAGCTCGATTCCGCCGGCCCGCCGGCCCCCCGCGGCGGGACCGACCTGTTCGGCGATTGCTGGCAGTTCACCCGTTCCGCCTACCTGCCATATCCCCGCTTCGAGCCCGCGAAAGGTGCGGTGGGCGAATACAACGGCAAGTTCATGAGCGGGCAGTTCGTCCTCAAGGGGGCGAGCTGCGCCACCGTGCGCGGCCATTCGCGCGCTTCCTACCGCAATTTCTTCTATCCGCACCAGCAATGGCAGTTCACCGGGCTGCGGCTTGCAAGGGATCTTTGAGGGCATGATGACGAACAAGGGGCTGGCACTGGTCCAGCGAGACGCGAGCGGGGTCGATCTCGCCTTCCGGGGCGACGTGCTGGAGGGCCTGAGCGCCTCGCCCAAGGCGATCCCGGCGCGCTGGCTCTACGACGATGCGGGCTCGCAGCTGTTCGAAGACATCACCAGGCTCCCCGAATATTACCCGACCCGCGCCGAAACCGAGATCCTGCAGACCCGCGCGGCGGAATTCGCGGACCTGATCGGGCCGGGCCGGGCGGTGGTCGAATTCGGCTCGGGCTCTTCGGTCAAGACGCCGCTGCTGCTCTCCGCGATCGAACCGGCCTCCTACGTCCCGCTCGACATCGCGGGCGATTTCCTGCGCGCGGCGGCGGCCGATCTCGCGCAGAAGTTCCCGGGGCTGCCGGTCCATCCGGTCGAGGTCGATTTCATGCGCCGCGTCGAACTGCCCGAAGAGGTCGCGGACCAGCCGAAGCTCGGCTTCTTTCCCGGCTCGACCATCGGCAACATGGTCGCGCGCACCGCGGTCGACCTGCTGCGCTCGATGCGCGAGACGCTCTATCGGGAAAACGAGGGGGGCACCGGCGCGCAGCTGCTCATCGGGATGGACCTGATCAAGGACGAGGACGTGCTGGTCGCCGCCTATGACGATGCGGCCGGGGTGACGGCGGAATTCAATTGCAACCTCGTGCGCCGGATCAACCGCGAACTCGAAGGCGACATTCCCCTCGACAAGCTGCGCCACGAGGCGCGCTGGAACGACGATTATGCGCGGATCGAAATGCATCTCGTCGCGCAGGAGGCGATCGGCTTCACCGTCAGCGGGGAGGCCTTCGGGATGGAAAAGGGCGAGACGATCCACACCGAGAACAGTCACAAGTTCAATCGGCGCACCTCGAACATGCTGCTGCTCGCGGGCGGGTGGGAGCCGGTGCGGCGCTGGCTCGACGCCGAGGAACGATTCTCTATGATCCTTGCCGAGGCCCGGCCCCCGCGCAGCGCGCCGTAAGCCGGAAACCGCTTGCGGGTGAGCGCGTTGGGGCCGCGATGAACACGCATTCCCACGACATTCTCGTCATAGGCGCCGGCATGGCCGGGCTCGCCTGCGCCACGCGCCTCGCCCGGGCCGGCCGCGAGGTCGCCCTGATCGACAAGGGCCGCGGCCCCGGTGGACGCATGGCCGCGCGCCGCGCGGAGATGGAGGGCGAGACCGTCTCCTTCGACCACGGCGCGCAATATTTCACCGCCCGCGATCCCGCCTTCCGCGAGGCGGTGGCGGAATGGGAAAAGGCCGGCGCGGCGGCACGCTGGCCCGCGGCGGGCGAAGACGCCTTCGTCGGCACGCCCGGGATGAACGGTCCGATCAGGGCGATGGCGGGCGAAGTCGCCGTGCGCTGGTCCGTGCGGGCCGAGCGGGCGGCGCGCGATGGCGACGAATGGCGGATCGAGGCGGGCGCCGAAGCCTTCGCGGCGCGCACCCTGCTTGTCGCGATTCCGGCCGAACAGGCCGCCGAGCTGCTGACGGAAGCGGCTCCCGCTTTTGCGGAGCTTGCGCGGGAAGTCGTGTCCGAGCCTTGCTGGGCGGCGATGGCGGGCTTTGCCGAAAGGCTCGACCTTGCCGCCGACACCCTGCGCGGCGGGGAGGGTCCGATCGCCTGGGCCGCGCGCAATTCGGCCAAGCCCGGCCGGGCAGGGGCGGAAACCTGGGTGATCCATGCAAGCCCCGCGCGCAGCCGCGAATTGCTCGACGTGGACAAGGACGAGGTCGCCCGCCTCCTCCTCGCCGATTTCCGCGCGGCGAGCGGCACGCGCGTGCCCGAGCCGCTCCACCTCGCCGCGCACCGCTGGCTCTATGCCATGCCCGCAAGTCTCGGCGGCGCCCCGGCGCGCTACGATCCCGCCGCAAGGATCGGGGTGGCGGGCGATTGGCTCCATTCGCCGCGGGTCGAGGGGGCCTTCCTCTCGGGCCGGGCGCTGGCGGAGCGGGTGCTCGCCGCCTCGTGACCTGCGGTGTCAGTCAACGGCTTCGCCAGCCGGTCGAGCGCCATCAGCCCCTCCAGCAGCGCCGGCAGGTCCCTGAGCGGCACCATGTTCGGCCCGTCGCTCGGCGCGCGGTCCGGCTGTTCGTGGGTCTCGATGAAGACCGCCGCGACGCCGATCGCGACCGCTGCCCGGGCGAGCGCCCCGACGAATTGCCGCTGTCCGCCCGAACTTGCCCCGAGCCCGCCCGGCTGCTGCACCGAATGGGTCGCATCGAACACCACGGGAAAGCCCGTCGCCGCCATGATCGGCAGGGCGCGCATGTCGTTGACGAGCGTGTTGTAACCGAAGCTCGTCCCCCGCTCGCACAGCAGCACGCGCTCGTTGCCGCTCGCGACCAGCTTGTCCGCGACGTTCTTCATGTCCCAGGGCGCGAGGAACTGACCCTTCTTGACATTGACCGCCCGGCCCGTGCGCGCGGCGGCGACGAGGAGGTCGGTCTGGCGGCACAGGAAGGCCGGGATCTGGAGCGCGTCGGCGACCTCGGCGACGGGCGCGCACTGGTGCGGTTCGTGGACATCGGTGATGACCGGACAGCCGAACCGTTCGCGGATCTCGGCGAAGACGTCGAGGCACCGGGCAAGGCCGAGCCCGCGCGGCGAGGCGATCGAGGTGCGATTGCCCTTGTCGAAGGACGACTTGTAGACGAGCCCCAGCCCGAGCGCGCCGCACAGCTCGACCAGCGCGCCGGCCATTTCGAGCGCGTGGGCGCGGCTCTCCATCGCGCAGGGCCCGGCGATGAGGACGAGCGGCCGTTCGTTCGAAAGGCGCAAGGGGCCGATCGGCACTTCTCGCATGGGCGTGTCTCCTAGAATGTCCCGAAGCGGGCGAGGATGTCGCCCACCTCGGCCCCGCGCGCCGCGCTGATCCGGATGCGGGCCTCGTTCTCGATCGCGGCGAAGGCGGCGGCCTCGATCTCGCTCCAGCGGGCGCGGGGGACGATCACCACGCCGTCCTCGTCGGCGAAGACCACGTCGTCATTGGCGACGGGAACCCGGCCGATGGCGATCGGCCGGTTCATCGCGCGCAGCGTCCCCTCGAACTTGATGTCGTCGCAGTGGCTGCCGTGGGCGAAGACCGGGAAGCCGAGCCGCCGGACCTCGGCCGTGTCGCGCGTCATGCCGTCGATGACGGCCCCGACCGCGCCCGAACGGATCGCGAGATTGGCGTTGAGATCGCCGAAATAGGCGCGCTGCGCGACCGGGTTCGCGACCACGATCACGTCGCCCTGCCGCACGAAGCGGTAGGAATCGAGCGCGCCGTAGATGCCTTCCCAGCCCGCGGTGCGCCCTGCCTGGTCGAGCGCGGCGAGTTCGAGCGTGCGCGCGCGGCCGAGGATCCGCCCGCCGCCGGTGGGCCGGATGCGCGCGGGCAGGACCGCCGCGATGCCCTTTTCCTTGCAGATGTCGGCGAGCACCCCCGAGGAAAGGTGCGGCGCGATCGCGCGAAACCGCAGGGCCTCGCGGCTCCTGAGGCCCGCGGCGATGGTTTCGGCGAAAGCGAAATCCGCCGGCGTGTCGATGTCGACCTGTTCGAGCGGGTCGAGTTCGAAGAGGATGGGCCGTTTCCCGAACCGGCGCGTCGGCGGCTCTCCCCCGGGCGCGGCGCGGACCAGGTAGAGGCTCATCGCCTCGATCACGCTGTCGGGAAGGTCGGTGCTGTTGGGGATGCGTCCCTCTCCATAGGCGGGGCGTCCGCCGCTCCAGCAGAAATGCCGCGCGCGGCCGACCCCGACGAGGCTGTCGGCCGCGGGGTCGGCCAGTAGCGCCTCGATTGCGCGCGCGATCGTCTCCGCGCCGACGAAGGGCGCAGTGCACGGGAGCTGGATCCAGATGTCGGCAGCGGGACGCTGGCGGCATTCCCAGGCGAACAGTTCGTGACCGTCCACCGCGTTGCTTGCGAGCGTGCCGGGCCGCCTGAGCCGCGAAACCGGCAGGTCTTCGGCAAGCCCTGCCAGCCTGTCGCATTCGGTATCGAGGCAGACTTCGGTGATCTTCCCGCAGTCGAGCGCCTGGACGAGCTTGCGCCGGAAAAGGTGATCCCCGTCGAGGATCGCGCCATTCTTGCCCGGCAGGCGTTCGCTGGTGCCCTTGGCCGGGACGAAGGCGACGATCCTCATGGATTCAGCCGAACAGGTCATGGGCGTGCACCATCCCCTCGAGTCGGCCTGCCGCATCGACCACGGGCAGGACCAGCCACCCGGCCTGCGCGCCTTCGCGCATCAACAGGGCATCGCCGATCGTGGCATCGGCGGGCAGGGTCACCGGGGCCGTCTGCATCAGGTCTGCCGCCTTCACGCCCTTGACCTGCGGCCCCGCCTGCAGGTGGCGGCGGACGTCCCCGTCGACGACGATGCCGGTGAGCAGGTCGTCATCGCCCAGGACGCAGGCCGCGCCCATGCGCTTTGCCGACATGATCGCCAGGAGGTCGACGAGATCGGTGTGCGGGCTCACCCGCGGCACGTCCTCGCCGCGCCGCATGATCGCCCGCACCGGGATCGCCCGCCGGCCCAGCAGGCCAGCGGGGTGGTGGGCGAGGAAATCCTCGCGCGTGAAGCCCCGCGTCCGGCTCACCGCCACGGCGAGAGCGTCCCCGATCGCGAGGTGGAGCGTCGTGCTCGCGGTCGGCGCCATGCCGAGATGGTCCGCCTCGGCCGCGACTTCGGCGGGGATGAGGTGATCGACCGCCCGCGCGAGCGGGGTGTCGCGCCGGCCGACGATCCCGACAAGAGTGCAGGACCGCGCCCTCAGCAGCGGCAGGATCCGCAGGATCTCGTCGGTCGATCCGCTGTTCGACAGGGCGATGACGGTACTGCCCGCCGCGATGGCGCCGAGGTCGCCATGCGCCGCCTCGGCCGCGTTGACGAAGAGGGCGGGGGTGCCGAGGCTGGAGAAGGTCGCCGCGAGCTTGGCCGCGACATGGGCCGACTTGCCGATCCCGGTGAGGATGACCGGCTGGCGCTGCGCCGCCAGCAGCGCGACGACGTCCGCCACGCCCTCCGGCGGGGCCGCGAGAAAGGCCGAAAGCGCGTCGCGCTCGGCCGCGATCACGCGGCTGAACCACCCGGCCGAAAGGTCGGCGCGGCCTGCCCGGACGTTGGCAAGGGCGTTCATGCGGACACGCGCGCAGGGCGCGCCGGGATCGATCGGGGAAGGGGAGGCGTGACAGGCGTGACAGGCATGACAGGCGTGACAGGCATGGGGGCGGTTCCCGTTGGTGTGCGGATGGCTCATGCCGGGCCATGGGCCGGCATCTCTCACGATCGGTTAACCATGCAGCCCCGGATTTCTGACTAAGCGCTCCCCCGCGCGGTGCGGAAGCGATGCGCCTTGCGCGGTGCTTTCATGGGAAAACTCGTCCGGCCGGCTTTATGCCCCGGTCCCGCGCGCCTAGTCCTGTCGGGGTGAGGGCGCCAATCGACATCGGCCGGGATTCGCGCGGGCAGGGCGTGTGCGTCGACCTTGAGGAACTGCTCGCCACGCGCCTTCTGGTGCAGGGCAATTCCGGCTCGGGCAAGTCGCACCTTCTGCGCCGCCTGCTCGAGGAATGCGCGGGCCGGGTCCAGCAGGTCGTGATCGATCCCGAAGGCGATTTCGTCACGCTGGCCGATCATTTCGGCCATGTCGTGATCGACGGGGCGGACTATTCCCCGCGCGAGATCGAGGCGCTCGCCGCGCGCGTGCGCCAGCATCGCGCCTCGGTCGTCCTCGCGCTGGAGGAGCTCGAGGTCGAACAGCAGATCCGCTGCGCCGCGATGTTCCTCACCGCCCTTTTCAACGCCCCGCGCGAACATTGGTATCCGGCGCTGGTGGTGGTCGACGAGGCGCAGATGTTCGCGCCCTCGGCCGCGGGGGAGATGTCGGACGACACCCGCCGCATGACGCTTTCGGCGATGACCAACCTCATGTGCCGCGGGCGAAAGCGCGGCCTTGCCGGGATCGTCGCGACCCAGCGCCTCGCCAAGATGGCGAAGAACGTCGCGGCCGAAGCGTCGAATTTCCTGATGGGGCGCACCTTTCTCGACATCGACATGGCCCGTGCCGCCGACCTCCTCGGCATGGACCGGCGCCAGGCCGAGCGTATCCGCGATCTCCAGCGCGGGGAGTTCCTCGGGCTCGGTCCGGCGATCAGCCGGCGCCCCGTGGCGGTGACGATCGGACCGGTGCGAACGGCCGGCAAGAACGCGGCGGCGGCGCTCATCCCCCTGCCCGAAGCCCCGCCCGAGGAGATGGAGGCGCTGCTCAACGCCGACCTTGCCAGCGCCGCCGCCGCCGCGGCGAACGCGGATCGGGACGCCGCGGCTGCGGGCAGGGTGCCGCGACCGGCGGCGGAGATCGAGACCGCGCTCGCCGCGAGAGCGATCGCGAAACCGGCGGAGGAGGGCGCCGCGCTGCGGACCGAGCCCCGGCCGGGGCCGGAGGTCGCTTGTCCTGAAGATGGCGGGCACGCGGGCGAAACGCGCGAAACGTGTCTCCCTGGCCGGGTCGAGGACGTCGTGCGCGAACTCGCCGCGGAAAGCGACGCCCCCTTCCGCCCGGTCGCCGCGCTGTTCCGCGATTTCGCGGTCCGCTGCCGCCAGCAGGGCATCGCGAGCGCCCATGTCGACATGCCCCGTTTCCGCCGCCTGTTCGCCGGGGAGATCGCGGGGCTGACCCGGCTCGACGCGCGGCTGCGCGCCGGGATCGAGGACATGGTCGAGGGAGTCGAGGAGGACGTGCTCGCCCCCTATCTCGCGCTCGTCGTGGCGGCGGCGAGCGATGCGCCGATGCCGGACGAGGAGGCGCTCGCACGCCTCTACGGCAGTTCCTCGCCGAGTCGCGTGCGCCGCCTGCTCGACCATCTCGAGCGCAGCGGGCGCATCGTGGTGAAGGAGGATTTCGGAGGCGACCGCACGATCACCGTGCCGGGGATCGAGACCCTTTCGGCAATGGGCGAATCGGCCTGAGCCAACCCATCCCGCGAAGCAAGATTCGTGCCGGGATACAATCCGTTAGCCCTGCCTGCATGTTCGCATCGATCCTTCATCGGCAACAATCCGGAACCGCATTTTGCGTCTGCGAACGCGAGGCGGTGCCCCTTTTGGCACATGATCGGGCTGCCAGGGATTGCACGAATACAACAATATTTCATGGCGGATCCCTAAAGCGTTACAAAATGGCGAAAGCTCCTTGACAACAGGGATTCGCGCCGAAATTCTGCCGCACTGCAACAAAGACAGGGGCGGATCATGACATTCTTCAAGCTAACTTCGCACGCCATTCTCCTCGCCGCAGCAAGCTCCCTGCCCGCAGTGGCGCTCGCGCAGGATGTCGCCGGTTCCGAGCCGGAATCCCGCGAGCTCGAGGCGGACGGCGACTCCATCGTCGTCACCGGCTCGCGCATCGCGACCGATTCGACGACTTCCCTCGCCAGCCCGGTGCAGGTCGTCACGGCCGAGGAGTTCAAGAATTCGGGCGAGATCAGCATTGCACAGACGCTGCGGGAACTTCCCGCGCTGCAGGGTTCGGATCCCGCCACGCTTTCCAGCGCGCAGGGCCTCGCGCTGACGGGTGCGAGCACGCTCAACCTGCGCCAGCTCGGCACGGACAGGACGCTGGTCCTGCAGGACGGACGGCGCCACGTCCCGGGCATCGCGGGCACCGCGACGGTCGATGTCGCATCGATCCCGCAGGCGCTCGTCAGCAGCGTCGAAGTGCTGACCGGCGGCGCCTCGGCGGTCTACGGCGCGGACGCGGTGTCCGGCGTCGTCAACTACGTGATGCGCGACGGACGCGATTTCGACGGGCTCGAATACCGGCTCCAGACCGGGATCAGCGACAAGGGCGACGCCGAGGAAGTCTTCGGCTCGATCGCCGGGGGCGGTACGTTCCAGGATGGCCGCGGCAGCGCGGTCTTCGCGGTCGAATACACCCATTCGACGGGACTCCTGAACCGCGACCGGCCCGATATCGCCGGTCCCGGGTTTTCCTCGCTCAATCCGAGCAATGCCTTCCTGAACGAGATCCTCGGGCTCGATCCCGACGCGGAACAGGCTTTCGTGCCGGACCGTCGCCTGCCCGTCTCGAGCGCGGGATCGACCATTGCGGTCGATCCGACGCCCTTCGCGTCCCCCTTCGGGCAGCTGCTCTCCTTCGTGAACAATTTCAATCCCGCGACCGATACGGTGCCGAACATCCCGGGCACGAACATCCCGGTGCTGCAGGTCATCGACGAAGGCGGGAATGTCCGCGCGTTCAATCCCGGCATCTCGACCGGGGCCTTCAACGCGATCGGCGGGGACGGCATCTTCATCGGGCAGACCGCGCCGGGGCTGACCCTCATTCCCGAACTGACCCAGGTGACGGCGGCGGCGGGCTTCGATTACGAGATCACGCCCACGCTCACCTTCTTCGCGGATGCCAAGTTCTCCTACACCGAGACCTCCGATGTCTCGGGCATTCCGTTTTCGGACGACATCCCGATCGCGCTCGACAACCCGTTTCTGCCTGCCGCGATCCAGAACCAGATTCCCGTTCTCGACGCTCTCCTGCCCGACCAGACGCCCAGCATCTTCGTCGCCCGCGACAATGTCGGCTCGGAAACCGATTCGGGGACCAGCCTGGAGCGTTCGACGATCCGCGCTACCGGCGGGCTGCGCTGGGAGGCGCCCGGCAGCAGCGTCGCGTTCGAGGCGTTCTATGCCTGGGGCCGCACCGAAGTCGACGACACGTTCCGCAATGCGCGGCTCAACGACCGCTATTTCACCGCGATCGACGCGGTCGCCCTGACCGCAGCCGATCTCGACGGGACCAATCCGAACGTGGCCTTCGGACCGGGCGGGGTGGGGTCGCTCAACGCCATCCGCAACGGCGAGGACATCCAGATCACCCCGGGCACCGCCGAAGTCGGCGACATCGTCTGCCGTTCCGAGCTGACCGGGCTTCCGGCCCCGGCCGCGCTGTTCGTGGGCGGTCCCCCGCTCTACGCGCCCGGCACGATCATCGACGGAACCGATGTCAGTGACCTGACCCGGCCGGTCACCTTCCAGGTCGGCGACGGCACCTGCGCGCCGCTCAACATCCTCGGGCCCAACTCGATCGGTGGCGCCGGCGCGGAATTCGCCTTCGTCGACCTGCTCGACAACACCGTGATCGAGCAGCAGCAGTTCCTGGCGGTGCTGTCGGGCGACACGGGCCATTTCTTCGAGCTTCCCGGCGGTCCGATCGGCTTCGCGACGGGCTTCGAATGGCGCCGTGACCAGTCCCAGTTCACCCGCGCCAACTTCTTCTCGATCGAAGGCAATGTCGTCACGAACAACAGCGTGCCGCTGTTCAATTCGCCGACCGACGGGCAGGGCATCAGCGTTTACGAAGGCTTCGGCGAAATCAACCTGCCGCTGCTCGGGGACCTGCCTTTCGTCAACCTGCTCGAGATCACCGCATCGGGCCGTCTTTCGGACTACAACACGATCGGTTCGACCGAGACCTATTCGTTCGGCGGGATCTATTCGCCGTTCGAATGGCTGACCTTCCGCGGGACCTGGTCCCGCGCGGTGCGCGCGCCCAACATCGGCGAACTCTTCGCGCCGCAGGGCGCCGCGTTCCTCGACGTGGATGCCGACCCCTGCGACGACGGCAACATCAACAACGGAAGCTCCAACCGGCCCGACAACTGCCTCCAGTTCGTTGCACCCGGGTTCGATTCCTCGGACTTCCTCACGGCCTTCGTCACCGGCACGACCGGCGGCAATCCCGACCTGACCGAGGAAACGTCGGACAGCTTCACGATCGGCGGCATCTTCCAGCCGCGCGGCATCCTCGGAGGCGCGCTCGACGGGCTGACCCTGATCGCGGACTACTACGACATCGAGATCGAGGACGCAGTGGGCAGCCTCACCGGCGCCGCCATCGCCGCGGCCTGCGTCGACCTTCCCTCGATCGACAACCAGTTCTGCGACGCGATCGAGCGCGATCCGAACAATGGCGGGGCGATCTCCAGCTTCACCTCGGGCAACATCAACCTCGCCGTGCTGCGCGCGCGCGGGATCGACTTCGAGGCACGCTATCGCTTCGATGCGCCGTTCGGCGGGAACCGCGACTGGGGCTTCTTCGAACTGACCGCCATCGGGACCCACTTCCTCGAGCGGTTCACCGAAAGCGATCCGGTCATCGCCCAGACGATCGCGGACGAACCCGATCCGCTCCAGCAGGAGCTGCTCATCGCCGACCAGGCGACGGTCAGCGACCAGCTCGGCGTCATCGGCACGCCCGAATGGATCGTCAATTTCGGCGTGAACTGGACGATGGACCGGCTGCGGATCGGCTGGCGCGGCCGCTTCGAGGATTCCGCCCTCCAGTTCTCGAACGCGGACGCGACCGACGTCGATATCGTGGACGGGGAAGTCGTCGTCTCGCCGAACGAGGGCCTCGCCGACCCCTCGCAGCTCACCACCGGCACCGGCTTCGAGCAGGACATCAACGTCAGCTACCGGATCAACGACGACATGGAAGTCTATGGCGGCGTGAACAACCTGTTCGACACGGAGCCGTTCCTCGGCAGTCTCTCGCGGCCGGTCGGCCCGCGCGGCCGGTTCTTCTTCGTCGGCCTGTCGGGCGCGTTCTGATCGCGCTTCGCCCGTCGCCGGGCGAGGCACGCGAAGGGGCGCGAGCGGTCATCCCGCTCGCGCCCCCTTTCGTGTCGGGGATGGACCGCCCCCGCCGACACCGGCCCCGTCCGCGGCAAGCAGGCGAGGGGCAACCCGGCCCCAGCTCGAGTTCCTCGGCCTCGCGCGGCCAGACGCCGGCCGCCGCCTGCCTTCACAGGGTGATGCGGACGCCGAGACTTCCTGAAAGCCCGTATTCCTCGAACTGGACATTGACGCTGCGCCGTCCCTGAAAGCTGTAGAGCGGACGATCGTTCAGGTTCGACAGGTTGGCGAATATGCGCACTTCATCGGTGATCGCGTAGGAGGCCGTGAAATCCACCTGCACGTGTTCGTCGATGAAGACATCCTGCGACGGGTCCGCCGGATCGCCGATCTCGTCGAGGATCCGGTCGCGGTACGAAACCGCGATGCGCGCCTGGAACCCGTTCTTGTCGTAGCCGATCGAGGCGTTGGCGGTGTGCCGCGACTGGAACGGCAGCGGTGCCTCGCGCACCCCGCCGCCGGGGATCGGCACTTCGGCCTCGCTGTCGACGAAGGTGTAGTTTGCCGCCACCAGGAACCCGTCGAACGGGGCCGGCAGGAAGGTGAGCTGCTGCTGCAGGGCCAGTTCGATGCCGAACAGCTTCGCGTTGTCGCCGTTGATGAAGCTGGAGAAGACATCGAACCCTTCGAACCCCGGCTGGCCGGCAAAGTCGAGCGGAACGATCGGGTTGTCGAGGTTTTTGTAGAACGCCCCGGCCGAAAGCACGCTGGCATCGCCCGGGTAGAATTCGAGCGCGAGGTCGATATTGTCGGCGCGATAGGGTTCGAGCTCGGTGTTGCCGGCCTCGGCTTCGACCTCGCCTTCGTCGTCGCGTTCGATCAGCGCGGCGGGGCGGCTCTGTTCGAAATTGGGGCGCACCACCGCGCGGAAATAGGCGGCGCGCAGCAACAGCCGGTCGGTCAGTTCGAACCGCGCGTTCACGCTGGGCAGCACGTCGGTGTATTCGCGCTCGACCTCGATCGGAGCGAGCGAGAGTTCGCCGATCTCCTCGTCGAGCGACACCTCGTTGCCCGAGGCGCTGTAATCGGTGTGCTCGACCCGGACGCCGCCGACGATGCTCAAGGCGCCGATGTCGATCGACCCCATCGCGTAGCCGGCATAGATGTTTTCATCGATGCGGAAATCCTCCGCGTTGGAATCGATGAAACTGCCTTCCTCGTCGAGATCCTCGTCGAAGGCGGCCTGGTTCGCCCGCACCGCATCGGCGACGTCGCGCGGCAGCGCCTGCGGCGCGATCAGCCCGAGCGGATAGTCGATGTCCGGGTTGAGGAAACCGGCGATGGTCAGCCCCTGGTCGGCCCCGCCATAGATCAGCGCGTCGAGTTCGGAAGTCTTGTCGCGCAGCGCGACCTTGGCCCCGAACTTGATGAAGCCGCGATTGGGCCCGAAATCCATGTCCTGCGTCACGTCGATCTGCCCGCCGTAACGCTTGTCCATCGTTTCCGAGCTTTCGAACACGATCTCGTCGAGTTCATAGGCTCCCGCGTCGGCAAAGCCGCCGCCCTGGGTGATGATCTGCGGGCGCCGGGGATCGGCGAGGTTGGTGCCGACCAGGGTATCGGTATCGCTGAAATCCGCGACGAAGATCGGTTCGACGTAATCGGGATTGTCTTCGCCGGCTTGCGAATAGCTGACCGAATATTCGAGGAAGGTGTTGCCGAAGCGGTTTTCCCCGCCGGCCGCGATCGAATAGATCGTCTGGATTTCCTCGCGTTCGCTGACATAGGATTCGACCTCCTGGTCAGCCAGCAGGAGGTTGGCAGAATCCTGCGAAACCACGTTGCCGCCATCGTCCGGATCGGCCTCGAACACCGTGCCGCCCTGGATCTCGTCGTCCCCGAAGCGCGAATACAGCTGGCGGACATAGAGCAGGAAATCATTGTTCACCCGGTAATCGACATTGAGCGTCGCGCCCAGGCGTTCGCGGGTGAGGACATAATCGCGCGGCTCGATCACGACCGGGAACACGGTGCCGCCGATCTCGTCGAGGCCGTCGCCGTTCTCGACCCCGTCGGAGCCGAGCCGGCGGTTGAAATAGCTGATCGACCCGTAAATGCCGAGCTCGCCGCCATTGCCGACATCGAACACGTCCGAGGCGCTGGCTGAGAGGCGCGGGCTGAAAAGATCGCGAAGCTCGTTGTAATGCGCCTCGGCGCTGGCCGAGAAATAGCCGCCGCGCCGGTCGAACGCCGAAGCGGTGCCGATCTGCACCGTGCCGCCGATCGAGTTGGCGTCGAGGTCGGGCGTCAGCGACTTGACCACGGTCAGCGTCTGCAGCACGTCCGAGGGGATCACGTCGAGCGCGACCGCGCGTTCGTCCCCGCCCGCGGCGGGCACGTCGACGCCGTTGATCGTCACCGCGTTGAGGTTCGGATCGGCGCCGCGAACCGAGATGAACCGGCCTTCGCCCTGGTCGCGGTTGATCGCGACGCCCGGAATGCGCTGGGCCGCCTCGGTCACGTTCTGGTCGGGGAACTGGCCGATGAAGTCGGCCGAAACCGAGTCGCTGACGCGGGCGGAGTTGCGCTTGCGGTTGGCCGCGGAGGACGCGCTCGCCGTCTGGCCGAAGACGAGGATCCTGCTGGCCGCATCGCTGTCGCCGCCCGCGTCGAGCAGCACGACATCGGCCACGGTCGGCGTGCCGTCGCCTGTCACCACGATGCGCTGTTCGACCGGCGCGGCGCCGAGATAGAGCGTGCGCAAGGTGTATTCGCCAGGCGGGATATCCTCGAAGACGAAGACGCCGCCATCACGCGTCACGGCCCTGCGATTGAGTTCGACGATCGTGACTTCGGCCCCTTCGAAATTGATGCCGGTATCGGTGCTGACCCGGCCCCGAACCACTCCGCTGGCTTCCTGATCCTGCGCTTGCAGCGGTGTTTCGCCCAGGATGATTGCGCTGGCAGTCGCAGCCATCAGCGCGAACGCGGCGGAGCGAGTCGACAGGAAGGCAAGCCGGGAGTTCATGGGATTCCTCCAGATATTTGAACGACATTTCAGATATTTGAACGACATTTCGGATTGGTCGCACGGTCTTGCCGCGACGAAATTCTAAATCGTCATTCGCCTATCAGGAGGTAATGTTCAGAAAATATGACAGAGTTACAGGACAATTATGCAACCTGAAGGTTGTCAATTTCGGGCACATTGGTATGAAAGCGCCAATTTGATCGCGGTGCGATGCAGATTATAATTTTTTATAGTAAAGATGGGAGGTTGACTTGCGACTTACATTTATTGTTTGCGCGTCGATATGTCTTCTGGGTTGTTCGACCACGCAGCGCGGCCCCGCCTGGGCCGGGGGGGAAACCCCGGTGGCCGTGGCGGCTCTGGCCGAAACGCGGGTGGACACCGATCCTGCCGTCGATGCCGACGATCCCGCGCTCTGGAGCGACGAAAGCGACCCGACGCGCGCGGTGATGTTCGGAACCGACAAGACCGACGGGTTGTACGTGCACGATCTCGACGGATCGGTTCGCCAGTTCCTCGCGAGCGGGGCACTCAACAATGTCGACCTGCGGACCGGTTTTTCGGCGGAAGGGCGCGACGACTTCGTGCTGGTCGCTGCGACCAATGACGAGCGGATGGGGATCAATCTCTACCTGTTCGATCCCCGCACGCTCGAGACCCGCGACTATGGCTTCATCGAGACCGACATCGGCGAGCCCTATGGCTTCTGCATGGGCCGCCGCAGCGACGGCTTCTACCTGATCGCCAACAACAAGCAGGGCGACATCAAGATCTGGCGCCTCGCGAACGGGGCCGAGCCCGGTGCCGCGGAAATGGTCAGGCAGCTGAAGCTCCCCTCGCAGCTCGAAGGCTGCGTGGTCGACGACGATCGCGACGTTCTTTACGTCGGCGAAGAGAACGCGGCGATCTGGCGGTTCGATTTCGACCCTGCCGCCTCGCCCACTCCCACCAAGGTGGCATCGGTCGACCGCCAGCGCATCACCGACGACATCGAGGGCCTGACGATCATGCGCGACGGCCGGCAACGCTACCTCATCGCCTCCTCGCAGGGGGACGATACCTTTCCGGTCTTCCGGATCACCGAAGAAGGCGAGACCTATCTCGGGCGCTTCACGGTCGTGGCGCGCGACGACATCGACGGCGTTACCCACACCGACGGGCTGGATGCCTGGTCCGGGCCGATAGGACGTTATCCCGAGGGAGCGCTGGCGATCCACGACGACAACGAAGAACCGCTCGAAGGGCAGCAGAACTACAAGATCGTCGACTGGCGCGAGGTCAAGGCCGCGCTGGACCTGCCCTGATCGGTCCGGCGGGCAACCACAAGGCGCCATGCCGACCGGCGTTTGTCTTTTCGCGGTTGGAAAGCCCACGTCGAAAGGGGTGATCCTCCACGGATCCACCACTGAGCGTCAGCGTGTCAATCGAACAGGACAGTCGAGATGCTCTGCAACTCCACCGGTTTGCGGCAGCGCGGGACTTCCCGGTACCTCTCGGGAATGACAGAGCCGTCATAGCCGGTGGCGAACACGAAAGGCACACCGCGCTCGCACAGCTTGTCGGCTACAGGAAAGGCCATTGCACCGTGCAGGTTCAAGTCGAGCAAGGCACCATCGAGCCCATCGGAACGGGCGATTTGAGCGAGCGCTTCCCCAACCCGGCCGACCGGCCCGACGACCTCGGCTCCAGCTGCCTCGAGATTTCGGCACAATTCCATCGCAATGAAATAGTCGTCTTCGACGACAAGCACTCGCTTATCTTTGAAATCGGTCACGGCGGGTGCTTTTGCAGCTCTTCATTCGATGGTTGTCCGATCCTCTTCCTCGGGGGGAAGCGGCATGTCGATAGTGCAGATCAGTTCCTCTTCGCCAAGCTCGAATGACGTGCGGGCTTCGAGCACATATGGCAATGCGCGTTCGATCAGTTCGCGCCCATATCCGCCCGAACTCACCGCGCCGCTGCGAAGCGGAAGGCCGGTCTCCCGCCAGGAAAGATGCAGACGCCGTCCGCTTTCCCCATGGTGTTCGTGCCAGCTCACATCGAGGCGTCCGTGCTCGGTCGAAAGCGCGCCGTGCTTCCGCGCATTCGTCGCGAGTTCGTGCAGGGCGAGAGCAAAGGTCTGGACGGTCGCACGGCGAAGGCGCACGTCCGGGCCTTCCACTTTTGCCCTTTGGAGCATTCCCGAAGCCCCGAGCGCGTCGAGTTCGGTCTGCAGCAGCGCACCCAGCGTGATCGGTTCGTCGTCGGAGCGCGAGAGAAGTCCCTGGACCCGCGAGAGCGCCGCCAGGCGGCCGTTGAAGGCCGTCCGGAAATCCTCCAGCGTTTGGCTCGCCAGCACGGTCTCTTCGGAAATCGAGCGCACGACGCCGAGAAGGTTGCGCGTTCGGTGCTGCAATTCGGCGACCATCACTCGTTGCCGTTCCTGCAGACGCCGCAGGTCGTCGACATCGGTCGCCGTGCCGAGCCATTCGACGACTTCGCCCATCTGGTCGCGAACCGGCACTGCCCGCCATTGGAACCAGCGATAGCCCTCGCCTTTAGCCCGGCGCACCCGGCATTCGACCTCGAGCAATCCTTCGGAGGGCGCATTTCCCCATGCGTTGACGACATTCCCACGGTCGTCGGGGTGGATCGCCGAAAGCCAGCCGCGGTCGCGGCTGTGCTCGTCCGACAGCCCGGTGATCCGCTGCCATTGCGGACTCGTCCAAGTGAACTGCCCGCCGTCGGTCGCGCGCCAGACCAGCTGCGGGATGCCCTCGATCAGACCGCGCAATCGGGCCTCGCTCTTGCGCAGAGCAGCGTCGGCTCGTTTGCGGTCCGTGACGTCAGTCGAGATGGATCCGGTGCCGAACAAGACGCCGCCGGAATCGCGGAGGGGAAACTTCACGGAGATGGCATGGATGATCTCGCCATCGGCCTTGCGCGCTTCCTCTTCGAACTCGATCGGAGCGCCGTTCTCGGCGACACGGCGATCGTTCAGGCTGTAGGATTCGCTCTCGCCGAAGCGGTCGCGATCGGTGCGGCCGTAAAGGCTCGCCTCGGTTTCACCGAAGGCGTCGAGGTAGAACTTGTTGGCCATGATGTAGCGGCCGTCCAGATCCTTGGCGAAGACATAGCTGGCAGAATTGTCGAGAAAGGATTTGAGGAGGGCATCAATTTGTTCGAGGCGCTCGCGCTCCTCGACTTGTCGCGATGTATCGAACACCACGCCCGGGAAATGGGTCGGGTTGCCTGATTCGTCCTGAAAGCAGCGGCCGCGCGCCAGGACCCAGCGCAGATCGCCATCCGCGGTTCTCACACGGTAATCCTGCCGGTATTCTCCGCCTTCTTCGACCGCCCGAGCAATGGCTGCTTCGACCCGTTCCCTGTCCTCCGGGAGAATGGCATCGATGAACCGGGCAAGCGGCAAGCCCTCCGCGTTATCATGCGATTGTCCGAATAGCGCGGCAAACTGTTCATTTACCGCCATTCGGCCCTGGACGACGTCCCAGTCCCAAGTGCCGACGCCGCCTGCAGCATCGAGCGCGAACTGCAATTCGACCGCGCGGTTTTTGAGCGCCTGTTCGGCTTCTACTTCGGCGGTCACCTCGTGAGCGCAGCTTATCACCCCACACAGCCGGTCTTCGCCGTCCCGCCAGGGTTTCAGCGTCTGACGATACCAGCGGGTCTGCTGCTGCCCGTTCCCGTTAGTGACGATAACCTTGAAGCCCGAATGCGTGTCGACAACGCCGGTAGCCAATACCCGATCGAAGCGATCCGAAACCTGCGCCGCCAAATCCGGCCAGACCTCACAAAGAGGCGATCCGACTGGCTGTCGGCTTCCGAAAACAGAATCATAAGCCGAATTCGAAAAGATGTACCGGTGATCGGATCCTTCGTGAATGGAGAGCAGCGTGGGCAAGGTATCAATTAACGATGCCGGATCTATTGAAGCGGGAATACCTTGCCTCATGCCGAATGGTCCTCCTCGATTCCTGCGCGAGGCGTGGAATTTTTTCGTGCGCCCAAGCCAAATAATCCTGCTTCCGAGCGGGGTCGGCTTTGTCGCTGGGTCGCAAGACGTCGAATGCACGGGAGCATCGCAAAAAGTGCAACTTGCGGCAACAGGGAGGCAGCGTCGGGTTCGCGGAGGCGAGCCACTCCAATCCCGGGTGTCAGCTCAGGGGTCCGCAGGAGAACCTCCAGTTCTGGCGGCGACGAGGCTGAAGCAGCCCAGCACGCGGTCGCGCAACGGCCCCGCTCAAGACCGGTAACGGGTGCGACTTGCCGTGCGCATGATCGTCTCCGAGCGACAGCTTTGCGCCCTTATCCTGGACGGTGCGCCGTCGTAGCCCTTGCCGGTATGCCCCGAACCTGCCCGTGTTGCCCCCGCCCAAGCGACAAACAACCCGCCGTAACGTCTGTAACCCGGCAGCCGCGGTGGCGCTCTCCGGACTTCGTCGCGGGTTCCTCGCGCGGGCGCTAACCTCTCTTATTCACGGCGATGCGGTTGGGCGCCTCTCGGCGCGAGCTTGACGCCACTGCTGCGTGCGGCGGCGTAGAGCGGGCGTGCGGCACCGCTGGCGTCTGTTTCACCGCGCTG
>OFET01000238.1_pt1 | contig 54765 bp, 67 predicted proteins | sample 1521211 | NCBI WGS metagenome assembly OFET01 (sample SAMN03766358, study PRJEB24113) | microbial mat metagenome | isolation source: enrichment culture HLUCC-A from microbial mat sample contains cyanobacterium...
TTCCTGATACGGCCGCGCGTCATGCCGTCTGTCGGGCCAGCCACGCGGCGCAGCCAAGGATCAGCTAACCAGCCAAGCCATAAAAGGGCACAAATACGCGCTCGATTTAGGCTATGGAGAGGACAAATCATCGCCGTTGAATCCTGCTGCCAACGGTTGTCTGGGAGGTTTCTTCACTACTTCGCGTGCCGCCAGAAGGTGGTTCGGCTGATCTGAACAGGTTCCGGGTGTTTTCCAAGTGGGTTTCCGCCTCGGCTACGCTTCTACCGTCTGGGGCATCGGCTGGTTAAAATAGGTCTCGTCGGGGGTTCTGCGATCAAGCGATGAATGCGGGCGGCGGCTGTTGTGGAAGTCGAGATACCGGGCGATCCCAGTGCGGGCGTCGGACACGCTTGCGTAGGCTCGCAGGTAGACTTCTAATATATGATGTCCCGCCGGAGGCGCTCCAAGAAGACGTTGTCGCGCCAGGCCCCCTTGCCGTGCATGCTGATCTTGATCTATCGGGCAGCCAGCACCTTGATGAAGTCGGTCGAGATGAACTGGCTGCCCTGAGCAGTATTGAAGATTTTGGGCGTGCCGTGAAGTGCGAGCGCCTCTTCTTCCACAGCTTCCATGCAGAAGTCGGCCTCCAGCGTGATCGATATCCGCCCCGCGAGAACTCGGCGGTTGAACCAGTCCAGCACGGCAGCAAGGTAGATGAAGCCCTGCGCCATCGGAATTTAGGTGATGTCCATCGCCCAGACCCGATTGGGCCGGGTGACGGGCAGCTTCCTCAGCAGATAGGGATAGATCTTGTGCCCCGGCGCCGGTTTCGACGTGTTCGGCTTTCGATAGAGCGCTTCGATCTCCATCCGCTTCATCAGCGTGGCAACGTGCAATCGACCGACCTTGAAGCCTTCCTGGACCAGCAGCCCCTGCAGCATCCGGCTGCCCGCGAACCGGAATTCCATGTGCAGCTTGTCGATCCAATGCATCAGTTTCAGATCGGCATCCGACACCAGACGCGGATTGTAATAGACGCTGCCCCGGCTGATCCCCGGCACCCTGGCCTGTCGGCTAACGCTCAGCCTAGCTGAGGGATCAGTTCGCCCGTTCTCTCTAACCAATGTGTTCACGGGCTCACTTTCTTGCGCTCGGCAACAGACCCGCCTTGCCGAGTGCGCCGGAAAAAACATTCCCCAGCGTCAGCTCTCCGATCTTGGCATGCAGGGTCTTCACATCGATCACCGGCTCCGGGTCGGCCTTCGGGGCTTCGCGGAACACCCCAGTCGCGCCCTCAAGCAGCTGATCGCGCCATTGTTTGATCTGGTTCAGGTGGACGTCGAATGCCTGCGCCAGCTCGATCAACGTCTTCTCGTCCTTGATAGCAGCCACCGCCACTTTCGCCTTGAATGCCGGGCTGTGGTTCCGCCGTGGTCGTCTCGCCATGCTCTTCTCCTCGCTCGCAGCATCATGCCGACGTTGCGCGGAAAATCCACTTGTCCCGGCTGTTCAGTTTTCTGGAGCCAGCTCTTTTTACTAGAAAGGGCCGGGCGTTACCGCCCGGCCCCACTCTGCGATTTGTGTCGGGTCAAAGCCCCAGCATAGCATCCAGCTCCGTCCGCGCCTCGGGCGACAGGTCGCGCCCGTTCGCGGCCTCCAGAAGCGCAGCATTCTCGGTCTCTTGTGCCTCGGCATAGGCGTCGATCACGGCCTCCAGCTCGGCAATATCGGACTCATGCGCCGCTGCGGCGTCCAACTCTGTGGTCAGGGCGTCGTGCTGGGCCTCCAATTCGGCCCGCGCATCGGCATCGGTTTCGCCAAGCGCGTCGATTTCAGCCTCGACCGCCTCGATATCGGCCTCGATCGCGCCGGTCGCGCGGCCGTCGTAGGCTGCTTCCAGGGCGGCGATCTCGGCCTCGGCTTCGGCGGCGGCGTCTTCGGCATCCTCGGCCGCATCGTAATAGGCGGCGATGCGGCCGACCTGACTGTTGGGTGCCGCATTCTCAAAGGCCTGCGGCGCGGCATTCGCCGCGTTCAGCCCCTGTAGTTCAGAGCGCAGGGCGCCCAGCCCGCCCGGCTGCGCGCCATCGGCCATCGCCTGCCCATCGCCGCGTCCCTGCGCGGCCACGCCGCCCGCATTCGCGCCAGCATTCCCGCCAGCGTTTCCACCAGCGTTTCCACCGGCATTGCCGCCAGCGTTCCCGCCGGCATTGCCACCGCCGTTACCGCCGCCGTTTCCACCAGCGCCACCGCCCTGCCCCTGTGCGGCAACGGTATCGGATGAAAGCATCACCACCCCGGCAGACAACGGGACAAGTGCCATGGCCGAAACACTGGCCGTTACAAGCATGGATCTGATGACATGGGTCATTTCGGTTCCTTTCCCTGATTCTTCCGTCCTCAACAAGGCGCGGCATCATTTCGAATGCCACATTGGCAACGCCTGACACCAGCGCCCGTCCCCGCGCGCACCGCCCTGCGGCGGAAACCCGCCAAGCGGCGAGTCTTCGCTATGACAAAATTACCGCAGAAAGATGCCTGAAACACGCCTATCCGCTTGGCACCCTCACAGACGATCACTTTCTTTCGACCTGCCCCGCGCCTGCCGCCCTAGGTTTGCCAAAACACCGATTTGTTCCCGAGAGGTGATTCCGGAAAACTGGATAGCCGGGATAGGTGGATTTTTCTCTCAACAGGAGCTTGATGTTGCGAGCGAAGAGATGGGAACCGAGCCTAGGGCGTTCCATCACACCATCGGCGCGATCTGGCGGATCTCGGCCGTCGCCCGCATCTACCGCCCCGGCGTGAAGGCCGACCCCATGCTGATCCTCGACGTACCGCGCCGCGCAGATGGGGGCGCATGTGACTGAGGACCGGCATGAGGTGGCAACAAGCGCGGCCGAACTGGTTTGCCGAGCGTGCCGCGGTCAAGGCAAATGCCCCGCCGCTTGAAGATCTCGGCCTAGCGGTAGAACGGCAGATGATCGCCGAATTTAGAGACGATGATTCAGGCGATGAACAGTTCGGTGGGTAGCCAGCCGGGCAAGACATGTTCAGAGGCATGCGCCTGGGCGACAACCTGCGAACAGCAGCGGCAGGCGTATTTGGGGCGTCGGTTCGATTGCGGCAACTCTCCCTTCCAACTAAGAAAGGGTAAACTCGCTGCACAACCTAGCCGCACCATTCCCTCGTTCAGCAGGTGAAGGCCTCGCGCCTCAGAGATCTAGGCGCTCATCGCGGGCAGGTTCCTCGTTTTCCTTCGATATCAGGTTCTGATGGGCACGGCGCAGAACACTCAGGCAAAGGTCACGATCAGACTTCGAGATCCCGTTCATCGCCGCGACATTGGCATCGATCGCGGCTTGAAGCGCAGGTTTTTCCAAGGATCGTCCGCGTTCGGTCAGCGAGATGACGTATTTGCGCCGATCTTTTGGATCCACTTTCCGCGACACCAGCCCCATCGAAATCAGCGACCGGATTGCGCTGACCATGGCCGCGCCGGCAATTCCCGAGCGCTGCGCGACCTCGATCTGGGTTATGCCATCCGACACCCAAAGGGTGCGTAGCGCATACCATTGGCCGAGGGTGATCCCCAATGGTGCGATCCGTTCCCCCAGATCGCGCTGTATCAGTCGATTGACGTGACGAACCAGATTACCAAAACTGCTGCCCAAAGGCAGCAGCTTGCTGTCGTTCTCGTCGGTTTCCCGAATATCGAAATCCATCAGACCTCTGCAATCCCGCCACGACTTGTGCCGCGTCGTCTCCTAGCCGGACCTTGGCATCTGTGCAACGACCGCTGTCCATGGGACCATTCTGCAGTCTGTTCAATCGAATCTCAGTTAATAATCTTGCGAATCCATGTTCACAACGATACGATTTATTCGTTCGTAAATAAACGAATTAGATTCGGGCGATTGAACTCATGTCGTTTGACACGCCCGAATGCTTTCCGGAACGCGGAAGCTGACTTTCGCAAGCCGGCCAAACAGGGGGAAGAACGCCATGCTCAGAAGACAATTGCTTGCGACTGCCGCGGTGGCCGCACTTGTGATGACAGCGCCGGCCTCGGCCCAGGAGATCGTCAAGGTCGGGTTCGTCATGTCCTACAGCGGCTGGTTCGAGCCTATCGATGCAAGCACCATCCGTGGAGCAATGCTTGCGATCGACGATATCAATGCGGACGGGGGCGTCCTTGGGCGCCAGGTTGAGGTGGTCAGTTTTGACAACCGCTCCGAGCCGGCGCTCGGCGCCGATGGTGCACTGGAAGCCATCGACCAGGGCGCGGTCGCGATTCTCTTTCCGAGTGATTTCGACTTTGGGGCCCCTGGGGCCTTCATCGCGCAGGAGGCAGGGGTGATATCGCTCTCCGGCGCGTCGGACCCAAACTTCGGCGTGGATGGCATCGGTTCATTTGCCTATTCGATCTCGAACGCGGCCCAGTCGCAGGGCGCGATCCTTGCGGAATGGGCATATAACGAGATGGGCTGGCGCACGGCCTATACGCTTCTGGACACGACGATCGCGTTCACCAACTCGCTCTGCGAAGCTTTCGATCGTCGCTGGAACGAGTTGGCAGGCGACGATGGACTTCTGGGATCGGACACGTTTCGCAATGACGACCCCACCATTTCCTCCCAGGTTACGCGCATCAATGGGCTTGATGAAGCACCCGATGCCATCATGTTGTGTTCCTATGCGCCAGGCGGGCCCAGTGCGATCCGGCAGTTGCGTGCAGAGGGGCTGGACCAGCCGATCATGACAGGTGAGTCATTGGACGGAAACTACTGGATCGGTGCGGTTCCCGAGTTGAGTGACTTTTACGTCGCCAATTATGGCTCCTATGTCGGCGATGACCCCAACCCTGACGTCAATGCCTTCTTCGAGCGCTACGAGGAAACCTATGACCGTCAGCCTGACGTATCCTACGGCATCCGCGGGTATTCGCTTTTCCAGGCATGGGCCCTAGCGGCAGAGCGCGCCGGTTCGTTCGATGCCGAGGCCGTTGCCGCCGAGCTCGACCAGTTCGACAACGAACCCCTTGCGATCGGACCGACAACGTTCACGCCCGAGCTTCACATCGCGACGACGCGGCCGATGACCATCATGCAGGCTCAGGATGGTGAATTCAGCGCGCTGGGGACTTATGCCCCGGAAACTGTCCAACTGGACTGACCCAGATCGCAAGGGCGGCAGCGGCATGGAACTTGAGGCTTCGCAGGTTACGGTCCGGTTTGGCGGGATCCGTGCGGTGGAGGACGTGTCGCTGCGCCTTGGCAGACAAGAGATCATCGGTCTCATCGGGCCGAACGGTGCGGGGAAGACAACACTCGTGAACGCGCTCAGCGGGTTTCAAAAGCCGCGGAGCGGGCAGATCCGATTGGCCGGGGATGATGTGACGGGCTGGAGCCCTGATGCCATGGCCCGCCACGGTGTGGTGCGCACGTTTCAGGCCGTGCGCCTGTTCCAGGGCCTCACGGTCGCGGAAAACGTCGAAACCGCCCTTCTGTCGACCGGAGCAGACAGATCGGCCGCCCGTGCGCATGCGCGCGACATCCTGGCCTATCTGCATTTGTCGGAACGCGCCGATACCCCAGCAAATGGATTGAACTACGGCGACGAGCGCCGCGTCGGGATCGCGCGAGCGCTTGCGATGGAGCCAAAGTTCTTGTTGCTTGACGAACCCGCCGCCGGGCTGAACATCGGCGAGGCCCAGGAATTGGGGCAGACAATTGCCCGAATACCGAACGATTTCGGCTGCGGCATCCTGGTGATCGAACACAACATGGCCCTTGTCAGGGATCTTTGTGAGCGTCTCCATGTGCTGGCGACCGGGATGACGCTTGTCGAAGGCACGCCGGCAGAGGTCATGGCCGAACCTGCCTTCATCAACGCTTACCTAGGGGCCGAAGCATGAGTGCCTTGCTGGAGGTTCGTGGGCTGAAGGTTCGGTATGGCCAAATCACCGCGCTTTCGGAGGTCGGGCTGGATGTCGGCGAAGACGAAATCGTCGCGATCATCGGCCCGAACGGGGCTGGCAAGACGTCCTTTCTCAGCGCGATCGCTGGGGTCGTTCCCGTCACAAGCGGCACGATCACGTTCAGGGGCGATGATATTCTCAGCCTTCCGATGGAAGAGGCCGTGCGCAAGGGCATCGCGCTTGTGCCCGAGGGGCGGCACGTGCTGCCAGGATTGACCGTTCTGGAGAACCTGAAGCTTGGCGCGACGATCCGCAATGATGCCGCTGGTATCCGAAACGATCTCGAACGGTTTCTGGATGCCTTTCCGATTTTGCACGAGCGGCGCGATGAGCCAGCGGGCCGGCTTTCGGGCGGGGAACAGCAGATGCTGGTGATCGCCAGGGCGCTCATGTCCCGGCCGACGTTGCTGATGCTGGACGAGCCGTCGCTGGGCCTGGCGCCGCGCATCGTCGAACAGGTCTATGACATGATCAAGGCCACCCGCGAAAGCGGCGTCACCGTTCTGGTGGTCGAGCAGAACGCCCGAAGGGCGCTTGCCGTGGCCGATCGGACACATGTGCTCAACAGTGGGGTCATTCGCCTGTCGGGAACCGCGGAAACCCTGTCGAACGATCCGGATTTCGAGGTCGCCTATTTCGGTTTGAGGACTGTCCGAAATGAGTAGTTCCGTGATCGCTGTTCTGATCGACGCGTTTAGCGTAGGCGGGCTCTACGCTCTCACCGCGCTTGGTATTGGCCTAATCTTCTCGGTCATGCGGCTTGCCAATTTCGCGCATGCCGAATTCGTCACGATGCCGGCTTACGCGCTTTTCGTGCTGTCCGGACACCCGGTGATCATGGCGATCGCCTTCTCGGTTCTGGTCGCGGTGGTCCTGGCCCTCATGACCGAGCGCGTGGCCTTCCGTCCTCTGCGCGGCATCGATCCTGCGACCATGCTGATTGCCTCGTTCGCTGTCAGCATGTTCTTGCAGCGCCTGCTGGTGTTTGCCTTCGACAGCCGGATAAAGCCGGTCGATCCCCTGGCTTTCCTGGACGGTTCGCTCACTCTTCTCGGAGCCGATCTCAACCTGTTGAAGCTTGCAACCGTGATGACCTGCCTGGTGCTGCTGGTCGCCCTGACCGTGTTTCTTAAATTTACCCGCTTTGGCTTGGAGATGCGCGCCGCGGCAGAGGATTTCACCATGTCGCGCCTGCTGGGGGTTCGTGCCAATCGCGTGATCGCCATGGCGTTTGTCCTTTCAGCCTTGCTGGCTGCGGTCGTCGCATTGCTGTTTTCCGCCCAGACCGGTTTCGTTCACCCGCGTTTTGGTTTGCAGATCGTCATCATTGCCTTCGTGGCCACCGTGATCGGCGGTCTGGGCAATCTGGTTGGTGCGGCGGTTGGCGGCTTCCTGGTTGGCGTGGTCTCGACCCTGTTGCAGACCTTTCTTCCGCCTGACCTGCGCCCGTTCCGCGAGGCGTTTGTGTTCTTCATCGTCATCCTCGTGCTGTTGTTCCGCCCACAGGGCCTGTTCCCGGCGCGCGGCCTGAAGGAGCGGATATGACGCGGCCCTATACGCATTCAGCGCAAACCGCGCGTGCCCGGCCGATGCTGGCGCGGCTTGAGCGCCTTGTGCCGCTGCTGCTACTCGTTGCGGCGGTTGCGGGCATCATGCTGCTGTCCAGCCAGTTCGGCATCGTCCAGCAGCGCCGGGTCACACTGGCGTTCATCAGCCTGATGTCGGTTGTGGGGCTTTATGTTTTCATGGGTAATTCCGGCGTGCTCAACTTTTCGTCGGTCGGGTTCATGGCCATCGGTGCCTATGTCTCGGCACTTCTGACGATGCGTCCACAGGTCAAGGCGACCTTTCTGCAAGATCTGCCCGGCTGGCTGGCAGAAGCCCAGCTCGATCCGGTTCTCGGCGCCCTGGCAGGCGGTGTTGCGGCGGCACTGATCGCACTTGCGGTCGGTCTGCCGATCATGCGGCTTTCCGGAATCGGCGCGGGCATCGCGACGCTGTCGATCCTGATCATATTCTACATCGTGCTCGGAAACTGGTCGGGGGTTACAGGTGGCCAGCGCTCGCTGATGGGACTGCCAACCTATGTCACGATATGGAACGCGGGGCTCGCGGCGATTGGCGCGATCGTGCTGGCCTTTGTCTACCAGGAATCGCGGTCGTGCCTGGCGCTGCGCGCCTCGCGCGAGGACGAGGTGGCTGCGCGGGCAGTCGGGGTCCGCGTCGTTCGAGAGCGGCTGACGGCCTTTGTTCTGGGCGCGTTTATCTGCGGCATCGCCGGGGTGTTCTATGGTCATTTTCTGGGAACATTACGGGTTGAGAACTTCTACCTCGATCCGACCTTTCTCTACATCACGATGCTGGTCGTGGGCGGCATGCGCAGCCTGACCGGGGCGGTGCTAGGTGTCATCGTCATCTCTACCCTGACCGAGTTGCTACGACTGCTTGAGGTCGGCGCGCGCCTGCCCGGACTGGAGATCACGCTCAGGGCGCCCGCCGGCCTCGGCGATGTGGTCCTCGCGGGGCTAATGCTGGGAATTATCCTGTTTCGTTCGCAAGGCATCACGGGTGGACGCGAGATCACGCTGCGCGGCCTGCGCGGTTGAAAACGAAACGCAACTTTTAGGAGAACACGATGACCGAAACCGTTCCCGCACCCATTGTCGATGCAGCAACCCGCCACGAAATCGCATCGGGGGTTTTTGTCATTCCCGATCATCGTGTTCCACTGGTGCCGAATATCGGTATCGTTCTGGGCGAGCACACCGCGCTTGTCGTCGATACCGGAATGGGGCCGCGCAACGGGGCTGCCGTGCTGGATGCCGCGCAGGCGTTGGCCGGCGATCGACGTCTTGTTCTGACACTCACCCATTTCCATCCTGAACACGGCTTTGGCGCGGCTCCGTTCAAGGGCAAGGCGCACATCCTCTACAACCGTGCGCAGGGCGAGGATCTGGCGACCAAGGGCATGGGTTACCTTGAGATGTTTCGCGGGATGGCGCCGGAAATCGCCGAGGCGCTGGACGGCACCGAACTTGTCGCGGCAGACACGCTCTATGACGGCGCCGTGCACGAAATCGACCTTGGTGGCCGCAAGGCCGTGCTGCGAAACTGGGGCATGGCCCATACCCGCGGCGACCAGATCATCTGGCTGCCCGATACCGGAGTGCTGTTCACCGGCGATCTCGCCGAGGAAAGGACCTTCCCGATCTTTCCATGGTTTCCGCCCGACGACACCGACATCAATGCAGCGAACTGGATCAAGGCGCTAACGGATTGCATGGCGCTGAATCCGAAAATCGTGGTGCCCGGTCACGGCGAGATCGGCGGCGTGAAAATCGTCGACGACGTGCGGCGCTACATCGAAACCGTCGGTGCAAAGGTGGCCGCGGCCAAGGCCGCCGGCAAGGACGCCGAGGCGATCGTGGCCGAACTGGAGCCACAGATCCGCGCCGCGCACCCCGACTGGCATTTCCCCGAATGGATCGGCTTTGCCATCCGCTATCATATCGACACGCAGCCATGAAAACCGCGCTGCTCGCCCTGCACTACCAAAACGAGGTGCTTCATCCCGAGGGGCGCATCGCGCTTGGTGTCGCGCGTGATGGCGACGCCTCCGGCAGGGTCGTCACCGCAGCCCGCACACTTCTGGACGGTGCCAGGAACGCGGGCATTCCCGTGATCTCGGTGCGCATTGCGTTCCGGCCCGACCATGCCGAGGTCATTTGCAATGCACCGATCTTTCGCAATGTCGTTGCGGCCGGTGCGATGATCGAGGGAACCTGGGGCACGGAATTCGTCGAAGGGCTGGAACCAGAACCCGGCGAATTCGTGGTCCATCATACCAGGATCAGTGCCTTCACCGGCTCGCCGCTGGCAGAGATCCTGAAGGCACTGGAGGTTGGGCATCTCATCATCGCCGGGGTGGCAACCAACTCGGTGGTCGTGACTACGGCAGCGCATGCGGTGGATCTGGGATGGGAAATCACGATCGCAGCGGATGCTTGTTCCTGCCGTGATCCGCGCTTGCATCAGGCTACGATGGACAACCTCTCCCTTATCGGCGACGTCCGCTCGGTTGATGAGGTCGTTGCCGGTTTGTCCAGCCTGCGGAGCCAGGAGAGACCCGCATGAAACATCGTAAGCAGGCTGTTGTTCGGGCTGGTTCTCGGGACGAAGTGAACCCGCATACTTCTCCTTCCAGTTGAAGTAGGTCGCCTGACTGATCCCAGCCTTGCGGCAGATCTCAGCCACCGGCGTGCCCTCCTCGCCCTGCTTGAACATGAGCGCCTTCTGCGTGTCCGAAAACTTCGATGCCTTTATGTGATTTTACTCCTCTCCCAGCCAGGAAGTCGTAGCGGAAAACTCCAGCTTCAAACGGTCCAGTGTGCGGGGATCGGACCAGTGTTTGCGCCGATTGGCACATAGTGCTGACGCAGATCAGCATAGCTTTTGGCCGGTCCTGCTATTGTCAGTTTCATTCGGGGGACCGCCGGGCATTTGCTTTGTGGGTGCACCCCATGAGAGGACATTCAAGATGGGCAACCGAGGCAAAACGATCGCGGTCGTGGTAACAGCGGCATCGCTGGCGATTGCGGGATGTGCGAATCCTGACGGAACAAGCAATCAGACTGGCACCGGCGCGATCATTGGCGGTTTGACGGGGGCGGCGGCCGGACAGGTGATCGGCGGCGACACGAGGGCAACCTTGATTGGCGGCGCGATCGGGGCGGCCGTCGGCGGCACGATCGGGGCACGGATGGCCGCACAAGAGCGGGAGTTGCGTCAGTCGCTGGCGGGAACGGGCGTCAATGTCACAAATACGGGCTCGCATCTGCTGGTCAACCTGCCGGAATCGGTGACCTTCCGAACCGCATCGTCAGTGGTCGATCCCGGATTCCGCCCCGCGCTGCGCACCGTATCGGAAAGCCTGCGACAATATCCGAACTCGACTGTCCGGGTGATCGGGCACACGGACAATGTCGGCTCGCCGGCCTATAATGACCAACTCAGCCAGCAGCGGGCGATGGCCGTCGCGCGGGAACTGATCGCGACCGGCACGTCCGCCGGCCGGATCACCGTTTCTGGACGCGGCCTGAACGAGCCGATCGCGTCGAACGCGAGCGAGGCCGGACGAGCCGAGAACCGCAGGGTGGAAATCATCATCACACCGACGAACTAAGCGCAGTCGGTGTCACCAAGAGATGCGACGGGCCGGGACCAAACCCCGCGCCCGTCCTTTTCATTGATGCGCCGCTCGGGGCTTGGCGGAAGTATTTCTTGAAATGCCAACTTGCATCAGTCTTTTTCACGGTGATCGCCGATAAGGTTTCCGGGACGGCAACGTATTCCGCCGTCAGTCGTTTGTAACGAGTGATGGCGAAGCTTTCCCGTTCGGCAACCGGGCATCGTTTCGACCCGGCGGGAAGGCTTCGTCAATTCGAACAGACAAAAAAAGGACCAAGCCCATGGAAGCGAAATCCCAGATGCCGACGACCAACGAGAAAATGAAGTCCGTCAAGGCGGCATGGGACAAGGCGCCGGCCGGACCCAAGAAAGATGCAGCGCTGAAGCATTACCAGGCAGCCGAGAAGGCGATGGCCGCAAAGCACGATGGCGAGTGCAGCCGCGAGCTTGACGCTGCGACCAAAGCGCTGGCGTAACCACCTTCTGCGATGAAAATACCCTCTCCGGCAAGACCCGCCGGGGGGGCATCAGGGCAGAAGCGGCCCCTCTTGATCAAGATAGGCCGTGTCGAAAGCGGCGAGTGTCTTGAGGCGCGCGAAATCATCGAAGATGACGTGCCCCTGCCGGAACGTGACGAGCCCCTCTTCGCGCAGATGGCGCAGGACGCGGTTCACATGCACCGCGCTCAAGCCCAACACATCGGCGAGATGATACTGTGTCAGCGGGCAGTCATAGCCCTTGCGATCGCCGAGCCCGACAAGGGTTAGTCGCGCACCCAGTTCCAGCAGGAAATGGGCCATGCGTTCCTCGGCCGAACGCCGCCCCAGATTGACCAGATGTTCCACGACCATCGCTTCATCGCGCGAGGCCGCCCACAAGACAGCGGTGGCCAGCCGCGGAGCCCGCGTGAAAGCATCGAGAATATCGGAGGGGAGCACCTCGGACGCCTCGATCCGGGTGACAGCCTCGATGCTGTGGTCCGAGGTCCGGAACAGGATACTGCGCAATCCCAGGAAGTCGCCCGGAATCTGGAAGTCCACGATCTGCCGTTCACCGTCAGGCAGTAGCTTGTAAGAACAAGCCCAGCCTTTCGACAGAACAAAGGCCGATGAGCCCGTCTGCCCCTCATGGATCATCTCGTGCCCCGGCAGAAAGTTCCGGCGGCGCCGGTCAAAGCGGGCCAGCGTCCCAAGGTCAGCGTCCGACAGGGCGACGAAGGTCGAGAGTTTGCGAGTGAGTGGGCTCGACTCGTTCAGCATGTATATTCCAATCGGGTCTGCAACGGCCCGTTCGAAGACCGAGATACCCTGAAAAGAGCGGTGTAAGGCTACTCTGTATCAGTCAAGAATACCAGATCAGGCCTATAATCGCGAGATGTTCCGGCCGGAGTTGGGCGGGACTCTTGTCCCCAGTATGAAGGCTCAGCTGACCATGACCGCTCCAAATGACATTGCCGGAACCGCAGCGCTCGCCATCTGCGAATCGCTTTTGCTTGCGCTGAACGATCACAAGATCTTGCCGGAACGCGAGATTGTCGGAGTTCTCAAGGACGCCGCAGCGGCACATGAAAATGCGCCGAATGACGGCAAGGAGGCGTTGAACGCCGCGGTTGCGGCGCTGATCAACGGAATCCTTGCAGGCGGGAATTCGGTGCGCCGCCGCTGAAGGCAGGCAAACACGCAGATGGGGTTTGCAGGCTGTTCGGCCGTGCGCACGCGCTTTACAAACGCTCTGTCAGCACAAGAACAACCAGCACCACCAGGATCAGGCCGGCGGTGCCGCTGGGTCCGTAGCCCCAAGACCGGCTGTGCTCCCAGGTCGGCAGGACGCCCAGCAGGAACAGCACGAGAATGACGATCAGAATGGTGCCCAGCATGATGCGGTTCCTGGCTTCGATTGCACTTTAATCGACCCCGCCGCGCGAGGGACGTCGCGGCGGGGCCATCCGGCAGGGGAGTCAGCCCTTTCGGGCCGCATCCTTCGCCTTGCCGGGTGCCTTGTGGAATGCCGCGTCGGTCTGGCTGGTTTTGCCTTCTGCGGCGCGGGACTTGTATTCACTCGGGACCTTGGCGCCCTTGGGCGCCCCGGCGCCGGGTTTCTTCTTCTTGTTCTTTTCCATCGGTTCGTCCTCTTGCTTTTGCTGCATGACGTTGCAGTCAGCTTTTGCGCAGTGAGTCCCTGGCATTGCCGATGGACCTCTGAATTGCCCCCTCGGCTTTCTTGAACTTGCCTTCGGCTTCCAGGGTCGGGTTCCCGGCAAGCTTGCCGACCTGCTCCTTGACGGTTCCTTCGGCCTGCTTGACGGCTCCCTTGATGCGGTTCTTGTCGATCTTCCTCACTCCTTCGGCTGGAGAAAGGCGCCGCTTATGGTCCGCCCACTTGCGCGACCGGACGGCACCGTGAACGTTACTATCGCAGTTCGCCGACCGTGCGGCCCTAACATGCATCAGCAAAACTCACCGGCGCGGATGATATCGTCGGGCACGACCGATGCGTCCGCGCCAGGTGCCTCTACGTGCTGCGAAACTCCAGGCGCGCTCCGATCCGCTCGGGATTGGCCGCCACGGGACAGATGTCTTGTCCGCTGATCGGTTCGCGAAGGCTGCCATTCAACATGCCGGAAGGTCACTCACACATCAAAGCCGCGCCGCCGCGCGCTGCACCATCCCTGGGGTGGTTTTCCACGCTCGATCGCGGCGGGCTGCAGACCGTGTTTCTTGGGGTCATCGCTGGGGTGACCTTCCTTGCGGCCCTGAATGCCGCTAACTTGATCGCGATACCGGTGGTGTTGGCGGTTCTTTGTGCCATCGCCCTAGCGCCGGCCGTCCGTTCGCTGGAACGCACCGGCGCGCCCGCATCGCTCTGCGCCGCACTGGTCGTCGGGGGATTGCTGTTGGGGGCGGCCACCACCGTTTACGCGCTTGCCCCCTCGGCCGAAGCGTGGAACGAACGGGCGCCCCAGATCCTGCGCGAGATGGAACGCCGCACGCGCGAGATCCTGGCGGGAATGTTCAATGCGTTCGAGGCCGGTGTCGACGATCCCCTCGCTGTCGAACGTGGCTCGCAGGTGGACGAACCTGCTACAACTTCGGACGATGATGCTGTGGGCAGGCTGGTGCAGGGGGGACAGCGCCTTTTGGCGGATTGGGTGATCGGCGCCCCGAGGCGGGTCGCGGGGGCGGCGTTCTGGGCGATGTTGACGTTCTTTCTGCTGCGTGACCGCGTGATGCTGGCCCGTTGGGGAATGTCCCTTGTCCCGGGCGCTTCGGCACGTCGCGCGGTCGGACGGGCGATGCGCGATGTGCGCACCGATGTCGCGCGCTACCTGCTTGCGATCACAGCGGTCAATCTGGGGCTCGGGTTCTGCATCGGAGTGGCGTTCCAGTTGCTCGGCGTGGCGAACGCCCCGTTGTGGGGTGTTGTTGCGGCGGTTGCCAACTTCATGCCCTTTATCGGCGTGGCCATCATGGCGCTCGTCGCGCTGAGTGTCGGCATCGTGACATTCGACAGTCCGCTTGTCGCCGCCGCGCCTTTCTTGGTCGTGGTGGCACTGAACATGATCGAAAGTCAGGTGGTCACGCCGATGGTGGTCGGCGCACGCATTCGGATCGCCCCCATCGCCGTCTTTGCTGGCATCGCCTTCGGCGCCTGGCTATGGGGTGCCGCCGGCGCGTTGGTGGCGACGCCGACGCTGATCGTCGCGGTGGCTTTCGCGCGACGGCTCAACGCCGCCGCGCACCTGTCACCGCCGCTGCGCAAGCCAAAACGCAACGATGAGAGCCGCAAACGGCAGTAGCGGTCGAACCTCGGGGAGCATTTTCCGCAGGCAAGACTTGAAGTGTGTGGAGAAACGGCAGCGCCAAGGCGGATCAGCTTTTCCTTGCCATCATTCCGAGCAAAAGCCCGATGCCCGCGGCAATCCCGATCGCCGTGAGGGGGTGGCCGATCACTGCATTGACGGCTGTTTCGCGAGCGTCGCGACCGGTTTGGCCGATCTGATGTCCGGCCTTCTCGATCCCCTCGGATACTTCGCCCGAAACGGTTGCGGCAATCTTCACCAGATCCCCGCGCAACGCTTCGATCTGTTGGCTGAGATCATCCGGTGATGGGTCGGCTTTCGGATTCGACTTAAGAGGGGCGTTCATTCTGAAACTCCAGGAATGTCTCGATTGCCCCGGATCGTGCCGGGGCTCACATCGGCGCCCGCCCGTCAATCCTGGCTGGTGCCGGTCGTTTCGGGTTCCGTGGTTATGCTGCAGGCAACTGCGTGGGTGCCGTTCAGCGCAATCCAAAGTAGCCTAGTACGAACAGGACGATCACGATCAGTCCGACTATCCATATGATCTGGTTCATCGCTTCCTCGTTTTTTCAAGACGTCGACCAAAGGACGTCAATCAACCCCACACTGGCCTTTTGACGAGAACGTGCGACAACATGGATCAGTGCCGGCTCGCGCCTGGACAGGAAGGCCCTTGCTGTCCATGACTGGCCTCAGCCCCTTTGCAAAAGGTCGCGCCGGAACCCAAAAATTAGCCAGGCACACAGGCCCCTCACAATACGTGTGCCCATGACTGATCTGCATTAGCGTGGCCAGGACGGCGTTGGGGCAAGATGAAACCTGGCGAACGAATCCTCGTTCGCGAAAGCGCATGTTCCCGAAATCGGAAAAGTACAGGGCAGGCCCGTTCGTGGTCTGTCTCGGATTTCTGTGCTTCGAGACTCTCGAACACGCCGCCAAAGGATAATGTCATGAACTTTAAGCTCACACTTGGTGCGACTGTCGCGGGTCTGCTTCTTGCCACGACTGCGCAGGCCGAAACGACAGCCACCGCATGGACCGATCTGAATCTTCGCGCCGGGCCAAGCATTTCTTATGATGTGGTCGCGGTGATCCCGGCCGCACAAAGCGTAACCGTTGACGGATGCCTTGACGAATCCAACTGGTGTCGCGTCATGCATGGTGACGTCAGCGGATGGGCCTCTGGCGATTATCTGACCGCCATGGTCGAAGCGCCGATCGCCAGCAATCGCGAACGGCTGGATGTGCAATCCATCACCTATGAACGGAGCCCGAACAGCACGATTGGCGGCGGCGCCGCCGGCGCGATTGCCGGCGCCATTGTCGGAGGTCCGGTCGGTGCACTTATCGGCGCGGCAATCGGCATGGGTGCCGGCGCAGCGATCACACCAGACGAGCGCGTGACGACCTATGTCCGAAGCAACCCTGTCGATCCGGTCTATCTGGACGGCGAAGTCGTGGTTGGCGCGGGTCTCCCCGAGACCGTTCCCCTGGCTGAAGTGCCGGAAAGCGAATATCACTATGCCTACATCAACGGCGTTCGGGTCCTCGTAGAGCGCGACACCCGTCAAGTCGTCTACATCGTGCGCTGAGGTTCCCGCCGAGCGGATTAGACACGCCGATATGTCCCTTGAGAAATGGCGGCCCCGGAATGTTCCGGGGCCGCCATCATATGTGCCGGTGCAGGGGCCATAACCTAGAATGAACAGGCTCCTGCGGGTGCTGCAACCTTTACCCCCGCGGCCAGAAAACTCGTGCTATCGCGCCCCGGTATTCTGGCCTGCCTGGCACCGCCAGGTCGAAAATCCGGGTGGCCAAACCCCATGCGGGGCTGTTCCAAGTTCGCAACGAAAACACCCCTGGTCGCAAGCGTGACCAGGGGTGTTCTCTAAGGATGCGATGATTTCAAGGCTCGATATGGGCGCCCTCGGTATATTCAGTTGGACCGTAGCAGCGGTGTGATCCGGCGCACGGCGACCCGCCGGTTCAGGCGCTCGGCCTCCTGTGTCGCGATCTCGAGATGGCGCTCGCCATATCCCTGCACGACTATGTTTTCCGGCAGAACGCCGAAATACTCTGTGAGCGCCAACGCCACGGACTCAGCCCGGCGATCGGAAAGAATCAGGTTGTCACTGGCAGATCCGACCGCATCGGTATGGCCCTCGATAAGGAACAACTCGGTCGGATCGTCACTGATGAAATCGCGCATCAACAGACCCATCTCACGCAATTGCTCTGCCTGGGATGATTGAATCGCGGCGGAGTTGGTGGCGAAGGTGATGCCTGAAAGGTTGATCACAGGTGTCAATTCTCGGACTTCAATATAATCGCGCACCTGTCGCAGGCTGAAACTGCGGCCGAGATCGCGTCTTTCAGCGGCCAAAAGGGCCTGCCGCAGGCTTTCGCGATCGGTCGCCGCGCGGTAGTCGAAGTCGTCATAGGCGGGCGTCGGCAGGTCGCGCACGATCACTGGCTCGAACCTGCGGGTGTCGTCGATCAACAGATATTCGCGCCCGTCCGGTTCGATGCGCAGGCGGCGCAGCGCGCGGCCGGTGGAGTCGCGGATGGTGATGATCTGGGTGCCATCTTCGCGGGTAACCGTGGTGCGGGTCGATCCGTCATTGAAACGTTCGGCGCGAACCTCTGACCCGGGCTGGCGTAGCAGCGCATCATCGTCCTTGAGAACGCGGTAGTTGCCCTCGTCGTCGACCACGATCACCCGGTCGCCGGTATTGGCTTCTACCTGCTCGCCGCCGGAAAGAATCGCACCGACGACTACCGCGCCCAACGCTATCAGGCCGGCACTTTCGAGATCGCTTAACCCGGTGTCGCGTCGCCTTCTGGTCCGTTCGCCGGTTTCAGGGTCGGGCTGCGCCTCGTCCTCTGGGTCATCGTCCCGGCGCCATTCGCGGAACTCCTCGCTGCTTGAGCGGCGATCGTCTTGCGTAACGGTCTCGGTGGATACATCGGGCTCCGCCTCGGCCTCTGACTCGGCCTGGGCAGCGACGACGGGGGAACCGTCAGAGCTAAGCGTATTGACGCAGGTGAGGACACCCTCGGGACTGACAACTTCGGCCGGGCAGTCTTCGGCGATGGGTCTCGATGGTGAAGATGTTTCGGCTGTGGCGGCAGCGCCGCCCTCGTCTTCGCCTTCGGCGTCGGCGCTGGCCTCGAAGTCGGCTTCAGCTTGGGCGTCGGCTTCAGCTTCAGCATCGGCCTCAGCCTCAGCTTGTGCGGTTGACTCGGCTTCGGCCTCGGCCCGAGCTTGCGCTTCAGTCGCCGCCTGTTCCGCCGCCTCGACCTGCTGTGCGAGGCGGGCGGCGGTTTCAGCCGCTTCCGCAGCCTCCGCTTCGGATTCCGTCGCAACCCGTGCCAGTTCGGCGGCCTCGGCCTCAGCCTCGGCCTTCATCGCGTCATCGGCTTCCAAAGCCGCTTGTTGCGCGGCCTCGGCCTCGATCGCGGCCTGTGCGGCGGCCTCAGCCGCAGCCTCGGCCTGCGCTTCGGATTGAAGCGCCTGAACATGAAGCTCGCAGGCGGCAGCGTCTTGGATCATGGCCTCGGCGCAAATCTCATCGAACGAGCGCGAATCGGCGTTCTCCAAGCGATTGATCTGCCCTGTCGCCGAGGCGTTCGCTCCGCCGCCGACACTCGATTGCGCCAAAGCCGGAAGTGGCTGCAAGAACGATAGCACGGCGACGGCGGCGGTGGTTGCCTTCAGAGATTGGGAGGTCATTGAAATACCTTTCGTGGATTATTGCAGTGGCCCTGAGGAACCATTGTCGCCGACAGAGACCGCCGGGTCTGACGTCTGGTCCGGGAACTACGCCTTTGACAGTTGCGGCGCCGAGGCAAGCGCGCGACAGCTATCGCATCTCATGATACGGTTACTCTGGAACACCGGTTTCGAGACTGATTTAGGTTTGTCTCTCGCAATTCGTTGCCTTCGCTCTCGCGACGGTTGCCCTTGCACGGGACAAGAACGACGTTGCACAGGCAACAATCACGACCGCTTTGCACAAAGCCACGAGGATATGCAGTCGGCGCATCCTCGCGCCCTCGCATCAACGGCACGGCCGGGCGTGCCGACCCCGGCGCACGCAACAATGTCAAGGCGGGCAGACTGATCCATGTAAGTGCCGCACGCCAGGAATTCAGCAAGGTCTGGTGCGCGTCTTGCGGCGGCACAATGTCTGGAGTCCGGAGTATTGCCCGGCGAAAACCTGCCCGCCGGCCCCAATCGAAAGCGAGATTGACCATGACACAGACAAACATCATCGGCCTTGTGGCGCTTGTCCTCGGCGCGGTGCTGCTCTTCTTCGCCTGGCGCGCCTCCCAGGCGCCGATGGACCAGATGTCGGAGGCCCTGACTGGCCGCTTCACTGGCAATACCATGTGGTATCTTCTGGGCGGGATCGTCGCCATCGTAGCCGGCGCTGGGCTGCTCTATCGGGGATCCGTCCGGACCTGACGACTTGCGCTTCCGGGGGCCGCGTCGCGGTTCCCGGATGCCAGTCAGACGGCGGCAGCCGACTTGCCGAGAGTTGCGGCAGTTCGCGGCTAATTGCTGAGCCGCGTGGCCGCACGGTTCATGTCACCGGTGTCTGCTGATGTTACAGGCGCAGCCACCGCCCTGCGTCGTTCAGCCAGGTCAAGGCGCAAAGCGCCTCGTGCTGCGTGTTTCCATTCTACTGTGCCCGGACACGATAGGCAAGGATCGCGACTGCGCCATGACGCACGACCCTTCGGTCATCCATGTCGATCAGATGCCAACCGGTATCCGCCGCCATCGGGTGGGTCCAGATCGTATCGCCGTGCAGAATTCCAGGCGGGTAGGGAAAGATCACGATCGCCCCCGTAGCTGTGGTTGCCCGCGCACTGTCTCGACCGCTGGTCCAGAACGCTTCTTCGAGCCGCCACAGGTCATCGTTGCCAGGCTTGTTCATCAAACGCCACTTTATGCCAAGACATTTCAGTTTCCGTTTTCGTCCGCCCCGAGCAGCAGGGTCTGGACGAGAAATAGAACCAGCAGCACGATGCCGATGATCGGGCCGATGCTCTTCTTGTTGACAGATGACCCTCCATCCATCGCGCTACCGGACCGATGGCAGCCGGCCGCAGGCAAGAGTTCGATCAGTCGATCGGTGATCGCGATATGATCGGCCTTGAGCGCCGGGACATCACTGAAGCGGGCAAGAATGCCACCCAGGCGGCTGCGCGCCTCATCGCGGGTCACGCTGGCCAAATCAGACGCCGCCTCCCAGGGTTCCAGCCCCAGCCGGGCCAGGGTGGACAGCACTGTCACTGAATTGTCGTTCAGATCCTTGCCAACCGTGGCAAAAAGAAACGGATCGAAGGGTGTTCCGCTCTGATGTATGTTGTCCATTGTGGGCATGGCATGGTCCTTTCTTTGTCGCGAGGCAGACACTGGCTGTGGCGCCTTGGGCGCGCTGCTGCGCACGTTTCACCTGGCGCACGGACGGCACCATACCCCGGCAAAGGGTGCCCCCCCGCTGATCCTGATCAGTGTGGTGGTGCGCTTGTGCTGGCGGGCGTTGTTCGGTGCAAGGCTAACACCAATCAGTCCCGACTCGCCCCTGCCGTTGTAGGGTCTTCCCGATATGGCGTAGTGCTTTGGCCACGCGCCGCAAAACCGCCAACGACCCCGCCGCCCAGACGCGCCCAGTGACGATCATGGCAGCTGGCTCGGGCAGGGTCACCTGTGAAACACTGCGCCAGCCTCAATCCGGAATAATCCTGTCGGGACGTTTTCTGGTGCACGGAGATTCGGAAAAGAGGATATGGAACAGTACTCAACACCGCTTACGCCACCGGAAACAACCGATCTCGAACGTCGGGTTCTGGCGCATGAACGCATCCTGAAATCGCTCATCGCGTACATATCGGCAACCGAGCCACGCTTTCTTGATCACATGAGCAAGACTTTTGTCGAACCCTTGGCGATGGTCCGGCGCGAGCACGACTATACCGGCAGCGATGACTATGCCGAGGAATTCATCCGCGCGGTTGTGGCCCAGGGCGACACAGAACCTGGACGCAATCGCGCTGGGCTGGGTCCGCTTTCCCCCAAGATCAATGCTTCGAATGACGCAACGCTTGTTCCTTCACCGGCAGGTTCTGCGGAGCGCGTCCAGACCAGAAGAAGAAACGGGATCTGGACCGTCACTGTCGATGGCGTCTTTCGAGGAGACTATCAGGAGCGCGAACATGCAGAGGCCGCAGCGGCCGTGGTTAGGCTGAGCATCTGTTGAGCGCAGGATCTAAGTTACGTCACTGCACGCGCAGCCCCGAGCGGTGATGTCGAGTTCGGCCTCTCAACGACATCCGTCTGGCCCACCAAAACGACACCGAACTTCGGACACAAGGAAGCAACACCATGCAACCGCCGACAATCAAAACCACGGCTGTCTTCTGTCGACCTTTCGTCATCGCGGGCTTTGACGAAACCCTGCCGGCTGGTGAGTACGATCTTGAAACCGAGATTTCGACGCCTCCTGACCATAAATGCCCGGAGCGTTGGAAGGCCTCGGTTCTGGTGCGATTGCATCCACGCAACTCACATCCAGGTCTCGCGCGCAGTCTCACGATTCCGCTGTCTGACCTCGAGAATGCATTAGCACGAGACAAGTTCACGGGCGGCGCGATCGTGGATTTCTTCGTTGAAGAGATGCTTGCCGATCCCATGGTCCGGCTCGTGATGCGGGCTGATCGGGTCTCGGAGGCGGAGATCCGCACGACCTATGCACGAAACCGGCAACCGGACGCCTCGGATACTGAGCCGGATCAAAGCAGCATTCAGGTCCCGCCGCCCCTGGCCGGACAGGACAGGGCCGCTGTGCAGGTCGCCGAGAATGAAGGGATGCCAACGCGACCTCGTTGAGGATCGTCGAAAGCCCGTCCCGACCGCAACGGCCATTGCGGACACCGCAACCGGGATTCTCAATTGTTGGAGGAAGTCGATGTATCTTGTTACGCTGAGCGCGCTCGCGCCACCGGCCCAAGCGCGGGGGCATGTTTCATGCTGATCCGGGCGGGGTGCCGCATGCAGCTGTACCTGCCCCAGCCGACACCGCTGATCGCAATGCTCAGCGTTCATCAGAGCCGACATCGCGACCTGATGCGGACGGACGCGTTGGTGACATCACCGGTCCTGCCGTTCGCGGGCTACCGCGACGGCTTCGGCAACTGGTGCACGCGGTTGACCGCCCCGGCGGGGGCATTTGTTCTGTCCATGGACGTGGTGGTCCGCGATACTGGACTGCCCGACCCGGTGGTGCCGACCGCCCGGCAGACGGCGGTGCAAGACCTGCCCGACGAGACGCTTGTCTATCTGCTGGGCAGCCGTTATTGCGACACCGATCTTCTTTCCGACGAAGCCTGGCGCCGCTTTGGCCAGACCGAGCCGGGATGGTCGCGCGTTCAGGCGGTGTGCGATTTCGTTCATGCGCATCTGAGCTTCGGCTACCACCATGCATGCGCCACGCGGACCGCCGCGCAGGCGCTGTCCGAAGGCCGCGGTGTCTGCCGCGACTTCGCGCATCTTGCGATCGCGCTTTGCCGCTGCCTGAACATTCCCGCCCGTTACTGCACCGGATATCTCGGCGACATCGGCGAGCCCCTACCCCACGCACCCGGCGACTTCGCCGCCTGGATGGAGGTGTATCTCGAGGGTCGGTGGTGGGTATTCGACCCGCGCAACCACAAGCCGCGTATCGGCAGGATATTGATCGCCCGCGGTCGCGACGCAGCCGATGTGCCGCTGACCCAGTCCTTCGGGGCGCATGTGATGACGGAGTTCGAGGTCTGGACCGACGAAGTTGAAGCAGACGACCTGTCGCGCGACGTTGCGAGATGACGGCGGGAACTTCCTGCGCAACGCGCCTCAGTCGGCGCCATGGGTCTCGCGCGTCGACGCGGTATCGCCATCGGTCCGATCTCGGAAGCCTCGGACGGGGAACCTTTCGTCGGCATGTGCCACGGCGCGATGCCCAGACGAGCGGGTTGTGCCAACAACCCGCAGAGCATCCCAGATGGCTTGAAGTGTCACAGGCGTCGGGAATCCGGTCAGGCATATCGACCCGCGTCCCGCGCTACTGGCGCGCCCGGCCGTCATCTGGACCGAGTCTGCGACCCGGACTCGTTTCTTGCTTGGTCGTTTTACGCAGGCGCCCGAAGGACATGACGAACTGATGCTGAACCTGATCCGGCGTGCGCAATACGGTTTGCTACGCCAGATCCAACGCAAGGAGCGAAATAATGAATGATAGCGATCTGAACCCGTCTATCGTCAAAACTGCGCGCGGCGACGCGCCCGCGGAACGGCGTTGCCTGCGCTGCAGCGCCGTCTTCTGGAGCGAAGGATTCGGCGAGCGGATCTGCAAGCGATGCAAGGCGCAAGCTGCATGGAAAAGCGCGATCCCGTCCGCCAATAGCGGTTCGGGTCGCCGCTCGGCCAGGTAGAAGGGGATGACGGCCATGCGAATTCTGAACATCACCCACCGGACCGAATACCGGTATGCACGTCCTGTCGCACCCGGGCCGCACCGTCTGATGTTGCGCCCGCGCGAGACGCGAGAACTGCGTCTGCTGTCTTTCGATCTCATCGTCTCGCAAGACGCGGTTCTGACGTGGTCCCATGACGTGGCCGGCAACTCGGTCGCGATCGCCAGTTTCGCGGGACTGGCCGACGCCCTGGCATTCGAAAGCCGGATGACCGTCGAGCTCGGCGCGCAGGACTGGCCGGTGTTCGACATCGCGGAAGCGGCGCAGCAGTATCCGTTCCGCTATTCCCACGAAGACTGGATCGACCTTGGCGCGTTGGCCCGCCCACAATATGTCGATGTGGCCGGCAGGCTGTCCGACTGGGTCGAGAACTTTGTGATGGCACGACCGACCGACACCTTGTCGCTGCTTCAGGATGTCGCGAACGGCGTGTCTCTGCAGATCAATTATCAAAGCCGAGAGGTCGAAGGCACCCAGGGCCCGCTTGAGACGCTGGACCGCGGCTGGGGGTCGTGCCGTGACATCGCAGTACTGTTCGCCGAAGCCGCCCGAACGCTTGGTTTTGGCGCGCGCATTGCCTCCGGCTATCTGTTCGACGGCTCCCGTGACCTCGTCGGCTCGGCCGGCACTGGCTCCACCCACGCCTGGGTCGAGGTCTTCGTGCCCGGCGCGGGCTGGATCGCATTCGACCCGACAAACCGCGCCATGGGCTCAGCGAACCTGATCCCCGTCGCGGCTGCTCGCCACATCAGCCAGGTAGCTCCGGTGACGGGCAGCTTTCGGGGCCGACCCGACGACCTACTCGGAATGAATGTGCATGTCGCTGTCGAACTTGCTTGATCCCGACGGGCGGGCGCGTCGACAGCAGTTTGTTTACACGGCATGCATATCTTTCAAAGCGTTCAGGTCTTTCGAGCCTTCGCCTCACGCTCTCGCGCGCCTGAGCCGCCAATCCCAGGCGGCCCCCGCAACGAGCGCCGCGAAGCCGGCGATCTCGACCGCAAGGCTGTAGTCGCCAAACAGTGTCCAGACGATGAGACCGAGGCCGGCCGCCCCCAGCACGGCAGGCCCGACATTGCCGTGACGCCGTATTCCCGGCACCACGGCAGCAACCGCCAGCAGAGCGAACAGCGCGATGGCCGCAGCCCAGATGCCCTTGTCGAGGTTCAGGGCGATCCCTGCCGCCGACAGGGCCATCACCACTGCCAGCGTGCCGTAGCAGCTTGCGAATGCCAGACCGCTCGCAGCGAGGCCGATCCAGTCCGGACCGACGGCCGTTCCGTCCAATCGTTTCATGTGCGTTCCCCCGAGCGACGATGATCAGAAGCTCAGCGCGGCAGCCCCCGCCTTTATGCGCGCGTGCATCGCGCTTGCACCGACGATCTCGACACCGTCTATCAGATCCTCCGTCCCGTATCCCCGCGCCTTGACGCAAGGCGGGCAGGCCCAGAGCGTCCCACCTCGCGACAGGAAGTCGGCGAGCAGGTCCTTCAGCGGCTCCATCGGATGCGCGTGAACCAGATCGGCCGCGCCACGCCGCGCGATGTCCACCGCGTCGGCGGTCAGGAAGACCGAGGCGCTCAGTCCCGCCGTGAGCCCGCCATTGACGATGGTGAACCCCACCGACGCGCGCTCGTCCGTCGGGCCGTGGCTCATGAGTGCAACCAGTTCCTTTGCCATTTGGTCTCTCCTTGTCTGTTCGTTTCACTCCACGCCGAGTGTGTCCGACAGCAGCGCGGCGAAGGCCGGCCTGCCGGTGTCCACGGCCCTTTCGAGGCTCGGCGCATCGGACAGTTCCGACATGAAGGCGAGGTCAAGCATGGACATCTCGGTGCCGCCGTCGTCGGTTTCGTAAAAGGCCATGTTGCCGCAGGGCATCATCGCCATGACATGCAGCCCGGCCTCGACGATATCGGGACCGAGCGGCAGGTAGCAGACCTTCAGCGCCATGACGGCACCGTCCGCAAGTCCGAACTCGGCGAGAAAAAGCCAGTCCTCCTCGGCCGCGACATGGTCACGGATTGCGGCGACGGCCTCGGCGCGGTCCATGTCCAGCTGATGTGTGATGAACATCTCGTCGGCGCTTGCAGCACTGGTCGCAAGCGCCAGGGCCGCGGCCAGACCGGTCAGCATGATCGGGTGTTTCATGGGATCTGGTACTCCGTCGTGCTTGTGGTGCATTCCGAAGGTAGTGAAGCTTATCGAACGGAGCTTGAGGTTTTCCTGAGGATTGGCTGGGCATGTCCTGAGGGTGTCGCGACGCGCAGACATGGCGGCAGTTCGCCGATGTCCGGCGGCTGCCCATCCTCAGGAAATCCCCACAACTCCCCCAAGCACCGCGGCGCGCGGCCGGGATAGAAAGGTGGCACCGCCTCGGGCATCCCGTGACCCGGCGGCTTGAGGTCTTTCAGCAAGGAGAACCGATCATGGGCATGGCCGACACCGCAACCGACGCGCCGCGCGAAGACACTGAATTCGTCCGCTTCTGGAATGACGTTCTGGCACCGAAATTTACCCGCTTTCGCCATGTCCTGGTGGGCGGGCTCACCTATCACAGCGAGGCGGTGTTCCCGAAGCTGCCGGTGAAGGCAGGCGACCGCGTGCTCGACGTGGGCTGCGGCTGGGGCGACACGGCGGTGAAGCTTGCGCGGATCGTCGGACCGGATGGCGAGGTGGTGGGCATCGACTGCTGCGACGCGTTTCTTGCAGATGCAAAGACGGATCTGGCCAGGACGGACCTGACGAACGTGACCTTCCTGCGTGGCGACGCCGAGGTAGCGCTACCCGAGGGTTCGTTCGACTTCGTCTTCTCGCGCTTCGGCACCATGTTCTTTGCCAATCCTGTGGCAGGCTTACGCAACATGCGTCGGGCGCTGCGTCCGGGCGGGCGGATGGTCCATATCGTCTGGCGCGACCGGGCTGACAATCCTTGGCTATCGATGGCCAAGGACATCGTGCTGCGCTATCTGCCGGCGCCAGGTGAGGATGCGCGCACCTGCGGTCCCGGGCCGTTCTCGATGTCCGACGAGGCAACTGTGCGCAAGATGATGGAGGTCGCGGGCTATACGGACATCCAATTCGAGCGTGTTGACGCGCCGGTGCGGGTGGGCGACGATGTCCAGGACGCCATCGCCTTCCAGCTTGCCATCGGCCCGGCTGGCGAGGTTTTCCGCGAGGCGGGCGACCTTGCTGAAGCGAAGCGGCCCGAAATTGAGGCGGCGCTGGCCGAAGCCATCGACGCCCAGGTGCGCGACGCGGACGGCATCGTGATCGACAGTTCCTCCTGGGTGATCAGCGCGCGCAACCCGGGCGACTGAGCGCGCGTGGGACGACAATACGGTGCGGGCGTTGAGCGGCGGCCCCCGATCTGTTAAAATACCGGCCCCAACAGAGATGCGGCGCGGGCGCACCCGGTCGGGCCGCGGAAGCAGAGGAGCGATGGCGTCGCGAGCGGCCGCAGATACGGACATCGTCGGGCGCACACCGGAGGATGCGGCGCGTGCCCCAGGGTCGAACGCGCTGGATGACACCGGCAGACTGCTGCGTTTCGGCCCGTTCGAGCTCGATTTCGACCGCTATGAGCTTCGCGTCCAGGGCATGCCCGTGGCGGTGGAGCCGCGCACCTTCGATCTGCTGGTGCTGCTTGCTCGCAACCGTGGCCGCACCGTGACGCGCGACGAGATCTTCAGCGTGCTCTGGCACGGGCGCTTTGTCTCGGACGCGGCCCTCAGCAGCCAAATCCGCTCGGCCCGCAAGGCGCTGGGCGACGATGGCAAGCGGCAGGCGGTCATCGCCACGGTGCATGGCCGCGGCTTCCGCCTGCGCAACGGCCCCTTTGCCCCCGCCGCGCCTGACCCCGCGCCGGAAACTCCGGACGCGCCGGACGCGCGCGATGACCCGGCCCCCTGCGTTGCCGTGCTGCCCTGTGCCACGCCCGGCGACGACGGACGCGGCGCGGTGATCGCCGGGGGGCTGACCGAGGATCTCATCAACGCGCTTGCACGCAATCGCTGGATGCGCGTGGTCACCCGCAACTCCGCATTTGCATTGGGGCGCTCGGGCGAACCGCTCGACGAGATCCTGAAGCAGCTCGGCGCCGACTATGCCGTCACGGGCAGCGTGCGCCTTGCCGGGGATCGTGTCCGAGTCTCGATCCAGATGACCGACACGCTTGGATTGCGCTGCATCTGGTCAGACCGGTTCGACCGCAGGCTCAGGGACATCTTCGATCTCCAGGACGAGCTTTCGGGCCTTGTCGCCGCCCGCATCGCCAGCCAGCTCGGCATCAGTGAACAGAAGCGCGCCGCGCGGCTCAGGCCCTCCAGCCTGGGCGCCTGGGAACTCTACCAGCTTGGTACGGGAGAGTTCTACCGCTTCACCGGCGAGGGCAACCGGCGCTGCCAGGAACTGATGCGTCAGTCTCTGAGCCTCGCGCCCGACTTCGCGGAACCCTATGCCCGGCTGGCCTATGCGATGGTGCTTGAAAGCGTCTATTTCGACGGGCCGACGGACGAGGCCCACCTCGGCGAGGCGCTGCGGCTGGCTGAATGTGCCACGGCACTCGACGAGCAGGAGGCCAACACCTTCTTCGCATTGGGACGCGTGCAGCTGGCGCGCGGCGAATACGGGCGAGCGATCGACGCACTCGAGACCGCGCTCGACCTCAATCCCTGCCACGCTCTGTCGCACTGTGGCCTGGGAGACTCGCTTGTCTCGGATGGCCGTCCCGAAGTCGCCATCCCCAGTTTCGAGCGAGCGCTCGCGCTCAGTCCGCATGATCCCTTTCGCTGGGCCTTCATGTCCTATCGCTCGCTCGCGCACATTTTCCTCGGCGACCATGTGGAGGCCGTGCGCTGGGCGCGCAGCGCGGCGCTAGTGCCCAACGCGCATTACTGGGCGCGCGCCATGTTGACCGCTTGGCTAGCTCAGTCCGGCAATCTCGACGAAGCGCGCGCAAACGTGCCGGCACTCATGCGGGCACGTCCCGGTTTTTCCTGCGATTTCGCGCGATCCCGGCTATTCTACGTTCGCGACCCCGCGCATTTGAACCTTTTCATCGACGGGCTGCGCCGCGCTGGCGTGCAATAAAAGACCCCGCGCAGCGTCTGGAGAGTTGGATGCCACTCTCCCCTGACGGCGTCGTAATATGCCAAGCGAGGTTACCATAATCCACACCTGTCTCGCAAAGAGCCTGCACCAGGTGCACGGTGCCGCGCCGGACGGGTCAATCCTATTCCGCAAGACGCTGTCACTCCCACAGTTCACCGTTTTCGCTGCCAGTCGCGATTGATTGAGCGCCCGATCCAACTGCATTCTATTTTTATGATAACAACGGCTTGAGAAGTGGAGAACGTGCGATCCCGGTCGCGTCCCCTCCGCCACTTGCCCTTGCGCCAACCCGGAATGTCCAAGTGACCTTCCCTGCCCGCACGCCGCGGTCAGGTCGCCGGGTGTGCGGCGACAAGCCCGCCCAGTTCCTCGATCAGGCTGACGATTTCCTCGACCCCCTGGTGACGGGCCAGATCCGCCAGGACAAAGGGTTTGCGCGCGCGTGCGGTGCGCGCGTCCGCTGCGAGCTGCTGGACGCACACGCCGACATGGGGCGCGAGGTCGATCTTGTTGATCACCAGAATGTCCGAGCGCGCGACGCCGGGGCCGCGCTTGCGCGGAATATCCTGACCGGCCGCCGTGTCGATGAGATAGATGGTCAGATCCGCAAGCTCGGGTGAAAACGTCGCGGCGAGGTTGTCGCCCCCGGATTCGATGAACACGACATCGAGAGCGGGAAAGCTTGCGGTCAGGTCGGCCAGCGCGGCAAGGTTGATGGAGGCGTCCTCGCGAATCGCCGTATGCGGGCAACCGCCGGTCTCGATGCCGCGAATGCGCGCGGCGGGCAAGACCTGCGCGCGTACCAGCGCCTCGGCATCCTCGCGGGTGTAGATATCGTTCGTGATGACCGCGATCTCGTAGCGGTCGCGCATCGCGCGGCAGAGCCTTTCGGTCAATGTCGTCTTGCCCGCGCCGACGGGCCCGCCGATTCCGACGCGCAGGGGGCCGTTGGGGGAGGTCATGTGCGAAATATCCTTGTTTCCTTTGTTTCGTGCCAGGCCGAGGCCATGTCGCCGCGAAAGAACGCGCCGCCCAGATCGTCGCGTGTCGCGTTGCCCGCGAAGGTCGCGGTATCGCGGATGGTCGCATGCAAGGCGGCCAGAACCTGCTGCCCCTCGGTCTGGCCAAGCGGGACAAAGCGCACCGCGATCGTGACCAGATTGCCGGCAAAGGCCTGAAGCAGCAGCGCGATGATCACTGCCGGTGGCAGCGCCATCTCGCGCCCCAGCACCCCAAGCGCGACCGGAACCGCCATCGGGGCAAGCGCGCGCCCGCTCAGCGCGTTCAGCGTGCGGGTAAAGGCCGCCCCCATGGCGCGCACCTCTTCAAGGCGTTCGCGCGTGGGCGCGAGTGCCTCGGCCAATTCGGCAAGTTCGACGGGGTCGTGCCCGCGCATGGCAAGGCTGCACAGGATCGCATCGTTGCGCCCCGCGCCGTGTTGCAGCGCGGCCTCAAGCCAGCGTTGCAAGCTGGCAGCGCAGATTACCTCGCGCTCGGCGATGGCCCATTCCAGCCCGTGCGAATAGGCGAAACCGCCCACCGGGAACGCGGGCGAAAGCCATTGCACCAGGTCGAGAAGATCCCCGCACGGGGGCGGATATGGTGGCGCCTCGCCCCTCATTGTGCGGGTTCAGTGGTCATGGTGGGTGTGGTCGTGACCCATGGTGCGGCCATGGCCATAGGCGCCGCCCTCGGGCGTGAAGGGCGCTTCGATCTCGCGCAGCTCGGCCCCCAGCTTGCGCAGCATGTCGGCAAGCACCGGATCGCGCCGGATCAGCAAGTGGTCGGCCCCGATCTGGCAGGGCGTATGCCGGTTGCCGACATGCCAGGCCAGCCGGGCAAGGGTGTCACCGCGCACCGCCAGTAGGGGCTCGGGCGCGGCCTGCACAGCGACAAGCCGCCCGTCGGTCAGTTCGAAGGCATCGCCCTCGTTCACACTGACGGTTTCGGCCAGATCGACGAAAAAGGCCAGGCCGCAACCGGTCTGAAGGCGCTTGCGGCGCAAAAAGCGCGCCTCGTAATCAAGCGCGATCATCGCCTGCGCGTCGGTCCAGTGTCCGGCGCGGTGCAGGATATGGCTTTTCGGATTGGTCATTGCGCCCCCCGAAAAGCGCCCAAGAACCGCGCCGGCTGCGTCAGAGATGACGGGTTTGTTGGCCGGCTTTCCTGCCATTCAAACTGCGGGAGGCCCGCTTGGATATCGTGCTGCATCGCGGCACCCTTTCTTGCGTCAATACAGGAAATAGCGTTGCGCCAGCGGCAGTTCCGCCGCCGGCTCGCAGGTCAGCACGACACCATCGGCACGCACTTCGTAGGTTTCGGGATCGACCTCGATCCTGGGGCACAGATCGTTGAGCTTCATCGCCGATTTGCCGATTTGTGCGCGCGTTCCCGCGACCGCAAGCGTGGCCTTGGCCAGCCCCAGCCTGCCGCCCACGTCCTCTGCCTGCGCAGCCGCCGAGACGAAACTGACCGAGCTTCGCGCGAGGCTGCCGCCGAATGCGGCAAACATCGGTTGCGAGTGAACGGGCTGAACGGGGATTGAGCCGTTGGGATCGCCCATCTGCGCCACGGCGATGGAGCCGCCCAGCAGCACCATCTCGGGCTTGGCGCCAAAGAAGGCGGGTTTCCAGATCGCCAGATCGGCGCGCTTGCCCACCTCGATCGAGCCGATATGCGCCGCGATTCCGTGCGCGATGGCGGGGTTGATGGTGTATTTCGCGATATAGCGGCGCACGCGGATGTTGTCGTTCTCGCCGGTTTCCTCGGCCAGCCGACCCCGCTGCACCTTCATCTTGTGCGCGGTCTGCCAGGTGCGGATGATGACCTCGCCGACGCGCCCCATCGCCTGGCTGTCCGAGGAGATCACCGAGAACGCGCCCATGTCGTGCAAGATGTCCTCGGCGGCGATGGTCTCGCGGCGGATGCGGCTTTCGGCAAAGGCCACATCCTCGGGGATGCGCTTGTCGAGGTGGTGGCACACCATGAGCATGTCGAGATGCTCTTCGATGGTGTTGACCGTGTAGGGCCGCGTCGGGTTGGTCGATGAGGGGATCACATTGGCCTCGCCGCACAGGCGGATGATGTCGGGGGCATGGCCGCCGCCCGCGCCCTCGGTATGATAGGCGTGGATGGTGCGACCCTTCATCGCGGCGATGGTGTGTTCCACGAAACCGGATTCGTTGAGCGTGTCCGAGTGGATCATCGCCTGCACGTCGAAGGCGTCGCAAACCGACAGGCAGTTGTCGATCACCGCGGGGGTCGTGCCCCAGTCTTCATGCATCTTGAGCGCGCAGGCCCCGGCGCGGATCTGTTCTTCCAGCGCCCTGGGCGTCGCGGCGTTGCCTTTGCCGGCGAAGGCCAGGTTCATGGCGATGCCGTCGGCGGCCTGAAGCATGCGCCCGATATGCCAGGGCCCCGGCGTGCAGGTGGTGGCCAGCGTGCCATGCGCGGGGCCGGTGCCGCCGCCCAGCATGGTCGTCAGCCCGGAATGCAGCGCGTGGTCGCATTGCTGCGGGCAGATGAAATGGATATGGGCATCGAAGCCGCCTGCGGTGACGATGCGGCCCTCGGCGGCGATGATCTCGGTGCCCGGACCGATGACGATATCCACGCCGGGCTGCGTGTCGGGGTTGCCGGCCTTGCCGATGGCGGCGATGTTCCCGTCCTTGAGCCCGATATCGGCCTTGTAGATGCCCGTCCAGTCCAGGATCAGCGCATTGGTGACGACCGTGTCCACCGCCCCTTCGGCGCGGCTGCGCTGCGACTGGCCCATGCCGTCACGGATGACCTTGCCGCCGCCGAACTTGACCTCCTCGCCATAGGTGGTCAGGTCGCGCTCGACCTCGATGATCAGATCGGTGTCGGCCAGGCGCAGACGGTCGCCCGTAGTGGGGCCGAACATGTCGGCATAGACCGCGCGCGGTATGGTCGTGCTCATAGGTCGCCCATCACTTGCTGGTTGAAACCAAAGATCCGCCGCGCTCCGGCATAGGCGATCAGGCGCACCTCGCGGGTTTGGCCGGGTTCAAATCGGACCGCCGTGCCCGCCGCGATATCAAGGCGCAACCCGCGCGCGGCGGCGCGGTCGAAATCCAGCGCGGGGTTGGTTTCGGCGAAATGATAGTGGCTGCCGACCTGCACGGGGCGGTCGCCGGTGTTGGCGACCTCCAGCGTGATCGCGTCGCGGCCCGCGTTCAGGGTGATACTGCCCGCGCGGGGGAATACCTCGCCCGGTATCATGTCAACGCCATCCATGCCCCGGCAATCGCGGTGATGGCGGCGGCGCCGCGCGTGATCACCGGCCGCTGCACATGCATCGCCATGAGGCCGATGACCAGCCCCACCGCGTGCAGCGCCAGCGTGGCAAGCGTGAAGCCCGCCGGATAGCCGGCCCCCGCCAGCCCCTCGACCCCGTGGGCATAGCCATGCGCGGCGCCAAACAGCGCCAGCGCCGCCAGCGCGGCCGCCATCGGCGGGCGCAGCGCCAGCGCCGCCGCCGCGCCGACAACGATCACCGAGGCCAGGATCGCCTGCTCCATGCCCGGTAAGGGTGCCTGCCCCACGCCCGCCAGCCCGGCCAAGACCATCGCGGCCACAAATGCCAGCGGATAGGCCCAGAGCGCCCGCCCGCCCGTGAGCGCGGCCCACAATCCGACCGCAACCATCGCGGCCAGGTGATCCGCGCCGCCAAGCGGATGCAGCAGGCCATCCACGAAACCCGTACCGTGGGCGTGATCATCAGAGTTCGGATGCGCCCATGCGGCGGCGGGCAGCAGCGACAACAGGGCAAGCGGTATGTGGCGCATATGGGGCTCCTTCATCGGATCGGGTCGTGAACGGTGACGAGCTTGGTGCCGTCAGGAAATGTGGCCTCGACCTGGACCTCGGTCACGATCTCGGGGATGCCGTCCATGCATTGCTCGCGCGTGACGACCGTGCCCGCGGCCTGCATCAGATCGGCGACCGAGCGGCCGTCGCGCGCGCCCTCGACGACGAAATCGGTGATCAGCGCGATGGCCTCGGGATGGTTGAGCCGGACACCTCGCGCCAGCCGCCCGCGCGCGACCATGGCAGCGAGGCTGACCAGCAGCTTGTCCTTTTCACGGGGTGACAGGTTCATGCGGTCTCTTCCTGCTGAATGGCCCAGGTGCGTGGCAAGTTGTGCGGGCTGATCGCGTGCAAGCCGCGTGCAAGCGCCCGCCGCAGAAGGTGGGGCGCGGGCGAAAGCAGGCGCGCGACCAGCCGCCCGTCCCAGGCCGACAGCGCAGCCTCGACCCCGTCAGACGACAGCGCGGCGCGCAGCCGCACGGCACGGTCCTCGGCATCCGGGGCCACGACCATCATCGTGGCCAGTGCCGTGCCATCGCCAAGCAGCGCCGGGTCGGCCGGGAGGGGCAAGGTCAGCCGCTGCACGTCATGGGTGATAAGGCGCCCGCCCCGGCGGATCATGCGGCCGTCGTTCACGGCCGCGCTGATCGCGCGCTCGCCCATCGCCGCGCGACCGAGCGTCAGCATCTCGACCAGCACAAGCTTGGCATCCTCGGCCATCTCGACGCGCAGGCGACGCTCGAGCCTGCTTGCGTCGAACAGGATCGTCTCCTGCGGGAGCGAGGCAAGCGTTGCGCCCCTGCCGAGTTCAAGTTCGGTGCTCACGCAGGCCGCGCCGCCCGCGCTGCGATAGATGCGCTCGGCCGCCTGGGTGGTGCAGGCCAGCGCCGCGCCGCTGCCAAGCGCGACCCGCGCGTGCAAGGTATCGCCGCCGGTCAACCCGCCTGCGGTATTGACGAACACGGCCTCGCGCGGTGCCCCGTGGCCACGCAGAAGAAACAGCTTGGAACACCCCGACTGATGCAATTCGATGACCCGCTCGCCCCCATCCAAACGCAGGATCGTGCGGCCGTGGCTGCGTTGTGCGCGTTGTTGGATCGGTGCGTGAAGGGTCATTGGGGGCGTGGGACGACTTGACGTGTTGCGGCGATTCCGATGCTAGGCACGAGGACCGCGCGCGCAATCCGAAGACCGCGATCCGCACGCACCACGCCGCAGCCCTGCTGCAATAATAGCCATGCACTGGCGTTCTGCCCAATTAACAGGCAACTGCCGCTTAAGTTTGCCATCCAGTCGGCGAACGGGTCCTTTGGCACAGCCCGGAAACAGTCTGGCCGCCCGCAAACCTGTCCCATCCGCGCGATGACGGCGGCAAGACCGCACCCACTGGCTGCGCCTCTCGCTGTCGTGTTCCCGGCCCAGGCGCCGGCGGGCTTGCAACGTCGGTCCACCGCACCTGCGACGAACGCTTGACTTTTCCCCGCGCCCTAAAATAGGGAGAGGTCATACAGGGGGGCTCCGTAGTGCCGGGGCTGAGATGAAGGATGCAAATCCTCGCACCCTTGAGCTGATCTGGGTAATGCCAGCGGAGCGAGGTGACCATGTTTTCTGGAGCGCAAGTCTCACTATATCCGATGTCGGACGATTTCGTCGGCATCATTATTGGCGCGCTTGAGGCGCTGGACCCCTGGCGCGACCGGTTGAGGCTTGAGACCGACTCGCTTTCGACGCTGATGGTCGGGCCGCCAGAGGTTCTCTTTCCAGCAATGCGAGATCTGTTTTGCGCCGCTGCGCGAACGGGCGTGCACACCACGATGCATGCCACCGTCTCGCGCGGCTGTCCGGGGGAGCCGGACGATCCCATTTGCACGCCACGTGCCGGGCAGCCGCGGAACCTGCCGCTTGCAGACCGGGTGGCACTGGGTCGCGACGCGGTCGCCGCTGCGCCCCGCCTGAAGCAGGACATCGCGGCGCAACTGTCGCTCTACCCGCTTGGGGTCGGGCACCATATGGACGAGATCTACGGCTGCATCGCGTTCCTCAAGGACTCGGGCACGTTCGATCGGTCCAAGAATTTCTGCACCGCGCTGCGCGGCGATGCCGGCCCGGTGTTCGAGACCCTGAGCCAGGCCTTTACCGGCTTCGGGGCCGAGGCCGGGCACCTCGCCATGGATGTGACCGTATCGGCCAATTCGCCGAGCGCGCGCTGAGCCCTTGGCGGCCGGCCCGCCGTTCCACAAGACACCCTTGCCAATTCAGGAGGCTGACATGCCCAATCCATCCGTCTGGACTCTTCGTGAAACATTGATCGTCGCTGCGTTGGGCGCCGTATTCGGCGTGCTGTATCTGGGCTGGGTGCAGGTCTGGCTGGTGCTGCAAGCGGTCTTCGGGCCTGTGAGCATGGATGTCGTCATGGGCTTTTGGTTCATCGTCTCGATCATCGCTGCGGCCATCATCCGCAAGCCCGGTGTCGCGCTTGTCTCCGAGGTCATGGCCTCGGCCTTGCAGGTCCTGCTTGGCAGCCCGGCGGGGCTTCTTCTGTTGCTGACAGGGCTGGTGCAGGGCGCGGGCGCCGAGGCCGTCTTTGCCGCGACCCGGTGGCGGCGCTATTCCCTGGCGGTGTTGATGGCCGCCGGTATGGGCGCTGCCGTCTTTTCGTTCGTTTATACGTGGATTCGCTTTGATTACGGCAGCCTCGCACCGGGGCTTCTGGTCACGATGTTCGTGCTGCGGCTGGCGTCGGGGGCGATTCTGGGCGGGGTGCTTGGGCACTATATCGTCAAGGCGCTCTATCGCACCGGCGTTCTTTCCGGTCTTGCGATCGACCGCGCCACCCGTGCCTGACGCGCTGTCCTATGACCGAGTGTCGCTGCGCCACGATGCGGCGTCGGTCGATGCCGTCGGGCCCATCTCGTTCAACCTGCGCGTGGGCGAGCGTGTCCTTTTGATGGGGGCGTCGGGTGTGGGGAAATCCACGCTTCTTCACGCCGCGACGGGGCTGTTCCCGCAATCGATCCCGGGCGACCGCCGGGGTGCGATTTCGCTGCACGGATGCCCGGTCGAAAGCCGAACGCCGGCGGACTGGGCCGACACCTGCGGCTATCTGTTTCAAGACGCGGGACAGACGCTGGCGGGCTTTGCGGTGCGCGACGAGATCGCGTTCGGCCCTGAAAACCTGGGCGTCGCGGCCGCGCGCCTTCCTGAGATCGTTGCCAAGGCGATGAGGCGTGCCGGCGTTCCGCAAACCTGGGCGGATCGGCGCATCAACATGCTGTCTGGCGGGGAGCGGCAATGCGTGGCGCTGGCCGCGCTTCTGGCGCAGGCGGCCGCGATCACGCTGGCCGATGAGCCCGCGGCCAGTCTGGCCCCGGAGGCCGCACGCCGGATGACGGCGCGCCTGCTGGCGCCGGGCCGCACCGCGATCGTGGTCGAGCACAAGCCCGGCCCGATCCTTGATCATGTCGATCGTTGCATCGCCTTGGGCCGTGACGGTCGCGTGATGGTCGAGGGCGCACCGCGCGACGTGATGCGGCGGCACGGCCCGATGCTGGCCGAGGCCGGTATCGCCCTGCCGTTGGCAACCCGGCTTCATGCCGCACTTCCGGACCTGATCGACCCGCGCCTGCCCCTGCGCGAGGCCCTGATTGGCGTCGCCCCCAAAGCCCGGCACCGGCTGCAAGATGCGCTCTTGCCCGCCCCGATCCGCACCGGCGAGGTGCTGGCAACGCTGGACGGCGCGGCCTGCGCGCCGCCCTTCGGGCCGGTCGTCCTGCGCGACGTATCGCTGACGCTTCACGCCGGCGAGGTGGTGGCCATTCTCGGGGCCAACGGGGCCGGAAAATCCACGCTTGCGGCCTGCCTTGCGGGCTTGCTGCCGCCCCGCGCGGGACGACGAACGGGTCCAGCCGGTGCGGTGGCGTTTCAAAACCCCGAGGCGCATTTCAGCCGGGACTCCGTTCGCGCGGAACTCGAATGCACGGCGACTGCGCCGGACGGGGTGGCGCAAATCCTCAACCGCTGGTCGCTTGATCGCGTCGCCGATCAGCACCCCTTTACCCTGTCGCAAGGTCAGAAACGGCGCCTCGCGCTGGCACTTCTGGCCGAGAGCGACCGATGGCCCCTGTTGATCCTTGATGAGCCCACGGCCGGGCTGGATGGCGCCAGCGAGGCCGCGCTCGCGCAGCGGATCAGAGCGCTGGCCGGCGAAGGGCGCGGGATCGCCGTCATCACACACGATATGGATTTCGCGCTGTCGGTCGCGGAACGCGCGGTGCTTTTGCACGGCGGAACGGTGCAGTTCGACGGCGCCTGCCGTGCCCTGATGCGCGACCCGGCCCGGCTTGCGGCGGCCGGATTGTTGCCGCCCGAGGCCGCGCCGGTTCTGGACTGGCTGGAGACGGCGGGATGCTGAGAGCGTTTCACCCGTTGCTCAAGCTCGCGCTGTGCCTGGCCTGGATCGTGGCGTCGCTGGCGATCTTTGATCTGTCGTTTCAGATCGCCGTGTTCGCGGGCGCCACGCTCTTGCTGGCATTGGGCGCGCGCGTGCCCTTGCGGCATCTGCTGCTTTTGATGGTGCCCTTCGCGCTGTTCGGCTTTGGCTTCCTGACAACCTCGCTGCTGTTTCGCGCCGAGTCGGGCTTTGCCGTGCAAATGGCGCAGGAACAGGGAGGTGCACCCGATGTCGCGCCGGGCCTCGTGCTCTTTTTCCGGGTTCTGGCCTGCGGCATGACCTCGGCGATGTTCGCCCTGACCACGGATCCGGGGCAATTCGTTCGGGCGCTGATGCAGCATTTGCGGCTGCCTGCATCCGTCGGCTTTGCCTTGATGCAGGCCATGCATATGGTGCCCGATCTGCGCGCCGAGATGTTGCAGCTGCGCATGGCGCGCGCGATCCGGCTGGGCCGTCCGCTGCGGCGCGTTCCTGCGCCCGGCGAGGTGATCGCCCTGGCGATCCCGCTTCTGGCCTATGCGATCCGCCGCGCCAGCCGCGCGGCGCTGTCGTTCGAAGCCCGTGGCCTGGGATCGCATGCAGAGCGGAGCTATTTGCCGCAAGCGCGGGCAGGATGGGCCGATTGGGCCGGGCTGACGCTGGGGCTGGCGGTCCTTGCGGCTGCGCTGGCGATCGGTCGCGGGCCGGCGGGCTAAGGGGTCGTGCCGCGCTGGAACACGCAAAGGACAAGCGCATTGCCGCCGGAGGCCTGGCCGCATCGCCCGCCCGCAGAGGCCGGTTCAGGGAAGGACCAGCAGCCTGCCGCGCGACACCTGACCTTCGGCCAGGCGCCTGTGTGCCAGCGCGGTCTCTGCCAGTGGCAGGCGGCCCGCCACCTGGGGCTGCACGATGCCCCGTGCGGCCAGCGCCAGCACCTCGGCCACGGCCGTGGCGTCGTCTGAGATCATCGCCCGGCTGACCCTGACGCCGAACTCGTCGCCCCGTTCGGTGATCGGCGCGGCGGTCAGCCAGACCAGGTGCCCACCTGGCGCCAGAAGCGGATAGCAGGCATCATGGACCGCGCCGCCCATCAGGTCAAAGACGATATCCTGCGGTGGCAGATCGGTGGGAAACGGCTTGTCATAGGCAATCGCCCGATGCGCCCCAAGCCCGCGGACATACGCCAGATTGCGGCTGTTGCAGGTGGCCGTGACCTCGGCGCCGAAATGCGCGCAAAGCTGCACCAAAAGCCCGCCGACCGCCCCGGCGCCGGCCTGCACCAGCACCCTCTGGCCCGCCGTCACCTGCGCCGTGCGCACCGCTGCGATCCAGGCCGACAGACCGGAATTGACAAGCGCAGCGCTGTCGATCAGATCGACGGCGTCCGGCAGTTTCACGCATAGCGACGCATCGGCCGCGATGTATTCGGCGCATGTGCCCGCAGCGCCGGCGGGCGGCGCCATGACGGCGACCCGGTCACCATCGGCAAAACCGGCAGCATCCGGCCCGCAGGCCAGCACCGTGCCGGTGCCGTCGCGCCCCGGAATCTTGGGAAAGGCGGGGGTGAAATGCTGTGCCAGCATGCCCGCGCGCAATTTCCAGTCCAGCGGCGCAACCCCGGCGGCCGCGAGCTTGACCAGAACCTGACCGGGTCCGGGCACGGGCCGTGGCAAGCTGACGAGGCGCAGCACCTCGGGGTCGCCATAAGTTTCGTAACAGATGGCGCGCATCGTCTCGTTCATGTCTGCATTCCCTTTGTTGTTTCGCGCGACCACGCGCCGAGAGGCGGCGCTTCAGGTCTGAGGTAATTCACCATCCTGCTTTGCCAACGCACACAGGATCGCGGCGAACTGCTGGAGGGTCGGGGCCTCGTTCTCGTGGGCATGGACCAGGGACAGTTCCAGGCTGACCCCCAGATCCTGCACCTCGATGAAACGGACACCATGCGGCGGGCGCCACATCTGCGCGGAATTGGCCAGAGCAATGCCGGCCCCGGTGCTGACCAGCGCCAGAATGTCGGTTTCGGTCATCAGTTCGGCGATATAGCGCGGTGTGAAGGCTGCCGCCCGAAAGCGTGAATGCACGTCATCAAAGAACCGGGGGCTGGCACGACGCTGAAAGCCGATCAAGGGGTGATCCGCAAGATCGAGCAGCGACACCGCGTCCCGCCTGGCCAGCGGGGATTCCGCCGGCACCGCAAGAACCACCGGATGGCGCACCAGCGGCACGGTCGTAAGGTCATCGGCCGGCAACGGGTTGTAGACCAGCGCCGCGTCCAGTTGGCCCTGGCGAAGCGCCGCCAGTTGTTCGGCGGTGGGCATGGCCATCAGCGACAATTCCACCCCCGGAAACCGAGTCCGAAAACTGCGAAGCGCATCCGGCACCAGCCCGTGCCATGCGGCAGCCTCGATGAAGCCCAGGCGCAGCGCGCCATGCTGCCCAGCCGCCGCCGCCTTCGCAGCATCTATGGCTCGGGCGATTTGGGCATGCAGGCCCCTGGTTTCGTTCAGAAAAACCCGGCCCGCCGCCGTCAGCCGAACCCCACGCGGCAGGCGCTCGAACAGGGCGACGCCCATTTCGCGCTCCAGAAGCTTCATCTGACGGCTCAGCGCGGGCTGGGCGATGTGCAGACGCAGCGCGGCACGGCCGAAATGTTCGGCCTCGGCGATGGCGACGAAATAGTGAATTTGTCTCAGTTCCATGACTTTTGATAACGGCGTGATATGGAACCTGCAAGTGTTTTGAATTGGAAACGTCTCGATTCGGACCGTATCGTCTGACCACACGCACGCAAGAGGGCAGATCGGATGCCGCAGGTCACATCGCCATACGAGGCATTTGCGCGCAGTGCGGCGCGTCTTCCGGCGCAGGATTTCGTGCGCGCGCCCGCCTCGGCCGCGCTTCCCTGGGCGCCTTCGGGCTATGCCCTCACCTATGACGCGGCGGCGCGGCAGATCGCGGCCTTGCGTGACGCCTATGTCGCGGCGGGCTATGGCGCCGGATCGCGCCTGGCGCTTTTGTTGCTGAACCGCCCGGAATTTCTGCTGCACTGGCTGGCGCTCAATGCCATCGGTGCCTCGGTCGTGCCGCTCAACGGTGATATGCGCCCCGACGAGTTGCGCCATCAGATGGAAGTCTCGCAGGCCGAGGCGGTGATTGCCGTGCCAGGGTTCGAGGCGTTGTTGGCCACAGGCCTTCCGCCGGGTGTGCCGGTGGCGTCGTTCGATGCGCCGCCGCCGCCCGCCGCCACGCCCCGCCCGCCGCGCGCGGGCCTGCCCGACGACGAGGCGGCGCTTCTGTTCACCTCGGGCAGCACGGGCAAGCCCAAGGCCTGCATCCTGTCGAACCACTACCTGATCAACGTGGCGCAATGGTATGTCTCGATGCCGGGGATCGCGGCGATGCGCCCCGATTGCGAGGTTTCGCTGACGCCCCTGCCGTTTTTCCACATGAACGCGCTGGGATGCACGGCGCTGGGAATGATGCTGATCGGCGGCACCATCGTGCCGCTGGACCGGTTCAGCGCCAGCCGGTGGTGGGCCACCGTGGCCGATTCAGGCGCGACCATCGTGCACGGGCTTGGGGTGATTCCGGCGATCCTGCTGCAACTTCCCGAAAGCCCGGATGAACGCCGTCATCGGGCGCGTTTCATTTTCAGTCCCGGCGTCGAGGACCACCACAAGGCGGCGTTCGAGGCGCGGTTCGGATTGCCGGTTGTCGAAGGCTGGGCGATGACCGAAACCGGCGGCGCCGCCATAACCGATACCGCCGGACTGACCGGGCCGCTGGGGCCGCGTTGCATCGGCCGGCCGCGTGCCGGGATGGAATGGCGCATCGTTGACGAGGCGGGCCGCGATGTCGAACCGGGCGCACCGGGCGAGTTGCTGGTGCGCAGCCAGGGCGACGATCCGCGCCGCGGGTTCTTTTCCGGCTATCTGGGCGATCCGGCGGCGACCGAGGCCGCCTGGGAGGGCGGCTGGTTCCACACCGGCGACGTGGTCAGGGTTGATGCGCAGGGGCTGTTCTATTTCATCGATCGCCGGAAAAGCATCATCCGCCGGGCGGGTGAAAACATCTCGGCGCTTGAGGTCGAGACCGCCTTGCAGGCTGATCCCGCCTTGCGCGCCGCCGCCGTGACGCCGGTCTCCGACCCGATCCGGGGCGAAGAGGTGTTCGCCTTTGTCGTCCCCGGCGACCCTGTTGAAACCGCCAACCCGCAGTTCTCACAGACGCTGATGGCGCGGCTGGCCGAACGCCTGTCCTATCACAAGCTGCCGGGCTGGCTGCTGGTGGTTGATGAACTGCCGCTCGGGGCCACGCAGAAGCTGCAACGCGGCCAGATTCGGCGGAACGCGGAAGCCGCGCTGGCCGACGGACATGCGCTGGATGTTCGCCAGATCAAGGGCGCCGCGCGCGCCGCCACATCCTGAAGGAGGGGAACGATGACGCCTGAAAAGATCCTGTACTCGGCGACCATGACTGCCACTGGCGGGCGTGAGGGAACGGCGAAAAGCCCTGACGGCGCCTTTGCGCTCGATCTGAGCGTGCCGAAGGCGCTGGGCGGCCCGGGCGGCGCGGGAACCAACCCCGAGCAGCTTTTCGCTGCCGGCTATGCCGCCTGTTTTCTGGGCGCCGTCAAGCTGGTGGGACGGCAGCGCAAACTTTCGCTGGGGGACGATGTGACCGTCACCGCAACCGTCGGGCTTGGCCCGGTGGAGCCGGGTTATGCGCTGGCGGTCGACCTGGCCGTCGCGTTGCCGGGCATCGAACCGGCCCAGGCGCAAGAAATCGTCGAGGCCGCGCACCAGCGCTGCCCTTACTCGCATGCCACGCGCGGGAATGTCGACGTCACCTTGAGCGTGGTCTGAGGACGGCATGGCCACTCCGATGGGATATGACGGGGTGGTTCTGGCGGTGCCGGTGACGGTGCCCTATACCCGCTATTCCCCCGAAAGCGCGCAGTGGTGGCTTGGCCGGGCGCTGGCCGGCCTGGCCGCGGGGGCCGGGGTGCCGCACCCTGCGTTCGACGGCCTGTCGGTCGCCAGTTTCTCGATGGCGCCGGACAGTGCCATCGGCCTGACCCAGCATTTCGGCCTGTCGCCCCGGTTCGTGGATTTCGTCCCTCTGGGCGGTGTGGCCGGGATGGTGGCAGTGCGCCGCGCAGCGCGGGCGGTGCAGGCCGGGGATGCCGACATGGTTGCCTGTATCGCGGCTGACACCAACGCGCCGCAGAGCTTTCGCCAGTCGCTGGAAAACTTCTCGCGATTCTCGCAAGACGCGGTTTATCCCTATGGGGCTGGCGGGCCAAATGTCAGCTTTGCGCTGATCGCGCAGGCCTATATGGAGGCCAGCGGCCTTTCGCGCGCGCATTGCGGCAAGATCGCGGTGGCCCAGCGGGACAACGCGCTGAAGAACCCACATGCGCTGATGAAAAAGCCGCTCTCGCTGGATGACTATCTGGGTTCGCGTCCCATTGCCCCGCCAATCCATCTGTTTGACTGCGTCCTGCCCTGCGCCGGGGCCGAGGCGTTTCTGATCCTGCGCGAGGAAACGGCGCGCGCCCAGGGCTTGCCGTTTGTCCGTCTGACCGCCGCGATCGAGCGCCACAACGCCTTTCCCGCCGATCCGGTGATGCTGCGCGGCGGCTGGGCGCGCGATATCGACACGCTGTGGTCGATGGCGGGCATTGGTCCCGACGCGATCGATCTGGTGCAGACATATGATGACTACCCGTTCATCAGCGCGATGCAGTTCGAGGATCTGGGGCTGTGTCCCAAGGGCGGGCTGGCCGAGTTCATCGCCGGACACGATTTCACCGTGACCGGCAGCTTGCCGCACAACACCTCGGGCGGGCAGTTGTCAAGCGGTCAGGCGGGTTGCGCGGGCGGGCATCTTGGAATTGTCGAGGCAATTCGCCAACTGACCGGCGCGGCCGGGCCCCGGCAGGTGGCCGGGGCGCGGCGCGCGCTGGTTTCGGGCTTCGGCATGATCAATTTCGACCGCGGCCTTGGGTCCGGCGCCATGGTGTTGGAGGCTGCATGACGCCCAGGCGCCCGCGCAAGAACCCGCTTCGTCGCACGCGACAGCCGCTGCTGCCCCCCGCCGCGTGCAGCCGCAAGGCGCATCTGTTGACCGCCGCCGCCGCCGAGGGCCGCTTTGCGCTGCCGCGCTGTGGCGCCTGTGGCGCCTATGCCTGGCCGATGCCTGAGGCCTGCCCGAACTGCCTGTCCATCGACATCACGGCTGCTGACGCCCCGTCAGGGGCGGTGCTCATGTCCGAGACCCGCGCCGAGGTGCCCGCCGACCCCTATTTCCGCGAGCGCGCGCCGTGGCGCGTGGGGCTGGTGCAGATGGATGCCGGGCCGATGGCGCTGGTGCATCTGCATCCCGCTCCCGTTCCGCGTGATCGGCTGCGACTGACCCTCATGCTGGATCGCGCCGGGCAGGCCGTGCTGTACGCGGGACCCGAGAACGGAGGCGACATGACCATCGACAGGCAATGGCAGGAAATGGTCGCCGACCCGCGCGGGCGGCGGGTGCTGATAACCGATGCCCGCCACGTCGCAGCCCTGCCGCTGGCGCACAAGCTGGCAGCGGCGGGGGCTGCGGAGATCTTCATGGGTCTGCCCGAAGACTGGAAACCGCTGGAAAACCGCGCCGAGTTCGCGGCCGTGCCGGGGCTGCGCTTCGTGGCGCTCGATCTGAGTTCGGACCGATCGGTCGAGGATCTGGCGCGCGCGATCGGCGGCAAGGTCGAAATCCTGATCAATACCGCCGATCACCCCCGCCCCGGCGGGCTGTCGGCGCCGGCGGCCGCGACGCATGCCCGCATGGCCATGGAGGTCGTGGCCTTTGGCCTCATGCGGCTGGCCCGCGTCTTTGGCCCGGTGCTGGCCGGGCGCGGCGCCGACGGCGATGAAAACGCGCCGGGGGCGGTGGCCTGGGTCAATGTGCTGTCAGTCTTTGCCCGCGCAACAGCGCCCGAAATGGCGGGCTATTGCGCCGCCCATGCCGCCGCGCTTTCGGTGTCGCACAGCCTGCGGGCACAGTTGGCTGGCGGCGGTGTGCGCTTGATGACCGTGCTGACAGCGCCGACCGAGGACGCCTGGTTCCAGCTTGCCCCGCAACCCAAGGTCACCGGCAAGGCACTGGCCGGAGCCGTGGTCGATGGCTTGATGCGGGGTCTTGAAGAGGTGGTCGCGGGAGATGTCGCGCGCGACCTGCTGGCCCGGCTTGCGGACAACCCGAAGGCGGTTGAACGCGATCTTTCCCAGGGCAAGCTGTGAGGGCGCCGCGATGACCGATGTTCTGCAAATGCTGAGTGGCGCGCTGGCTTCGGGTGCGGTGCGAGTGGTCGACCTGACCCACACCCTGACCGAAGATTTCCCCACGATCGTGGTGCCGCCCGAATTCGCGCCGTCGGCCCCGGTGCGGATCGAACGGATCTCGCGCTATGATGCGGCGGGGCCTGCGTGGTACTGGAACAACCTCAGTTTCGGCGAACATACCGGCACTCATTTCGATGCGCCCGCACACTGGTTCACCGGCCGCGACCAGCCGCGCGGCACCGTCGACACCCTGCCGCCCGAGCACATGATCGCGCCGGTCTGCGTGATCGACTGTTCCGCCGAAAGTGCCCGCGACGATGATTTCCTGCTGACCCGCGCGGCGCTCGATGCCTGGGAGAACGCGCATGGCCGCATTCCCGCGGGTGCCTGGGTGCTGATGCGCACCGACTGGTCGCAGCGAAAGGGCGCGGCGTTCGCCAACCTGCGCGCGGACGGCGCGCACACGCCGGGCCCGGATGCCGAGGCGATTCACTGGCTGGTTCATGAGCGCGGCATACTTGGCTTCGGCACGGAAACCATCGGCACCGATGCCGGGCAGTGCGACCATTTCGACCCGCCCTTTCCCGCGCATCACTATCTGCACGGGGCGGGACGCTATGGTCTGCAATGCCTGACCAACCTGCACCTGCTGCCGCCAAAGGGTGCGCTGGTGATGGCAGCACCTCTGAAGGTGCACGCGGGGTCGGGCAGCCCGTTGCGGGTGTTGGCATTGGTGCCGGAACAGGGGGAAAAGCCTTGAAGATCTTTTGGCAAAGCTTCATCGATGCGACGGCGAGCGCGGCCTATATCGCGCGGCTGACCGCGTATCTGAACACCATCGCCAGCCCCGGCACCACTGTCGAGGTCCATGGCATCAGCCCGCCCGACCGCGCGTTCTGTCGCCTGTCGGAATTTCGTTGCGCGATCATTGCCGTCGACAACGGCATCGCGGCCGCCGAGGCGGGATATGACGCCGTCGTCATGGGTCATTTTCAGGATCCGGGACTTTACGAGCTGAAGTCGGCGGTGGACATCCAGGTCGTCGGCACCGGAGAGGCCACGCTGCATCTGGCGGCGCAGATGGGCCGGCGGATCGGGCTGGTGACGCTGGACGATGTGTTTCGCAGCATGCATCTGGAACAGGGCGATCTTTACGGATTGTCGCAGCGCATCTCGCATGTCGCGGGGTTGAACGCCGACCCGTCCGATTTCTCGGCCGCCTTTGCCGGCGACGCGGCCGCCAAGGACCGGATGATCGCGGCGTTCCGGGCGGTGGCCGAGCCGATGGTGACGGGCGGGGCCGATGTGATCGTGCCCGCCGGCGTGCTGCCGGGCCTGCTGGTGGGGGGCGAACACGGCCTGAAAGTGGGCCACGCGCCGGTCGTCAATTGCGCGGCGGTGACGCTGATGCAGGCCGAGATGCAGGTGCGGCTGGCGCGATTGAACGGGTTGGAACCCGCGCGCGGCCCGTTCTGTGCGCGCGCGCCGAAACAGGCGGTCGATGACTTTCGCGCGCTGGTGGCAAAGGGACGCGGGGCATGAACGCGCATCCTGTCTTGCCGGGCGCGCCGCCCTTATTCGTCCTGATCATGTCCGGCTTGCCCTGGGGTTCCGGCGTGCTCGGATTCGTTGACGCCCTGGGTCGAATACTGTATACAGTGTTCAATGACAACAAGGGCCGTCAAACGATTGCCCCCATCCTGAAGGGGGCGCCCGAAGTGGCTTGTTCCACGTCGAAACTGCGCAAACCCCGGCACCGCCAAACGGCTTGCGGTGCAGGGCTTACATCTGACAAGGAGAGGTAAATGCAAAAACTGAAAACCGCGGCTTTCGCCGCTGTCCTTTCGGCGCTCGGCGGTGCCGCCAGTGCCGAGGATGTCATCAACGCGGTGCATTTCGCACCCACGCCAAGCGATTTCACGCAGGAATTCCTGCGCTTTGTCGATGCCGTCAACGAACGCGGCGAAGGCGTGGTGCGCATCGACGTTCGCGGCGGCCCCGAGGTGATCCCCAACCCGCAACTGGGCACGGCGCAGCAAGATGGTCTGGTGGACATGATCCATACGCCGGCGGGCCTTTATCTGGAACTGGTGCCCGAAGGCGAGGTTCTTTCGGCCTCATCGGTGACGCCGATGGAAGCGCGCGAAACCGGCGCCTGGGATTTCATCAATGAAATCTACCAGAGCAAGGGCAATGCCATGCTTCTGGCGCATATGAACGCCTCGGCCGGGTTCCATATCTGGACGGTCGACGAACCAACTCTGCGTGACGACGGCATGCTGGACTTCTCGGATATTCTGATCCGCGCGTCCCCGCTTTACCGCCAGCTGTTCGAGAACCTGGGCGCGACGATGGTGATTCAGCCCGCGCCCGAGGTCTATACCTCGCTGGAGCGCGGCGTGATCAATGCCAATGCCTATCCGGTTCTGGGCTATGCCTCGTTCGGCTGGGACCGGTTCACCCGCTACCGCGTCGATCCGGGCTTTTTCCGCATGGACGTGCTGATCTCGATGAACCTGGACGCATTCAACGCGCTTTCGCCCGAGGCACAGGAGATCGTGCTTGAGGTTTCGGAAGAGTTCGAACGCCGCAGTTTCGAAGAGACCGCAGAACTGAACGACCGTCTGGCGCAAGAGATGATCGACGATGGCCAGACCGTCGTCGAGATGACGGGCGAGGGCCGCGAGCGCTTTCTGGAAATGGCCGCGGACGCCGCCTGGGAGCGGATGGAAGCGCGCGATCCGACCCATATCGAACGCCTGCGCGAACTCTTCGAGTGATCTGGCCGGGGCGGGCCCGCGCAAACCGCGGCCCGCCCCGACACTCTGCGTCATGGCCTGAACCCCGGCTGGGCCAAGGTCCGCCGATCTGAATTGACTGACATTAGGGACGATTCATGAACCTTGTCTTTGACCTTTCCGGCCGGCTTTGCTGGTTTCTGGCCGTGATCGCGCGCTTGCTGATCGGGGCGTTGGTTTTGCTGGTCGTGACGGATGTTGCGGTGCGCAATGCCGGGCTGAGGCCGCTGGCATGGGCGGTCAACACATCGGAATTCTTCCTGCTCTACATCACGTTCCTGGCCATGCCCTGGCTGGTGCGGAAAAAGGGGCATGTGTTCGTGATCTTCCTGCGGGTGGTCCTGCCCGGTGGTGCGCGTCAGGTTCTTTCCAAAATCGTCTATCTCGGTTGTATCGCCCTGTGCCTGTACCTGGGCTGGATTGCCTTGAATTCCCTGATGTTGGCGATTGAGCGCGGCACCTACGAGATGCGCACGTTCGACATTCCCAAATGGGTGGTCTTCGCGCCGATGGTGCTGGCCTTCTTCCTGGCGGCGCTGGAATGGCTGCGATACCTGCTTGGCCATGATGATTTCTATGACAGCGATCCCGCTGAAACCCTGGGGCATTGATCATGGACTGGCTTTTCCCTTTCTCGTTCCTGATCGCCTCCATCCTGTTCCTGATGGGCATCGGGCTGCCCGTCGCATTCGCCTTCTTTGCCACCAATATCGCCGGGGTGTTCCTGTTCTTCGGCGGTGCGCGCGGCATCACGCAGATGGTGTCCAACTTTTCCGAGGCGATCACCACCTATTCGCTGGCCCCGCTGCCGATGTTTCTGGTCATGGGCAGCCTGTTCTTTCGCTCCGGGCTTGGCGAGCGGGTGATCCACGCGCTCGATCTGTCGATCGGCAACCTGCGCGGGCGGCTTTCCTACGTCACGCTGGGATCGGGGTCGATCTTTGCGGCCCTTTCGGGTTCCAGCCTTGCCAATGCCGGGATGATGGGCAGCCTGATGGCGCCCGAGATGCTCAAGCGCAAATACAAGCCGCACATGGCCTATGGCCCGATTCTGGGCGCTGGCAGCCTGGCGGTGATCATCCCGCCGTCGACGCTGGGGGTGCTTTTGGGAAGCCTTGCGCAGATCGATGTCGGCGCGCTTCTGATCGCCGGGTTTCTGCCAGGTTTGGTGCTGGTGGTGCTGTTCGGCCTTCTGATCTTCTTTCAGACCAAGATCGACCCCGACGCCGCACCGCAATACGCCGTGCCCGCGGCCAGCGGCTGGGCAAAGTTCGTCGCCGTGACGTCGAACATCCTGCCGATGAGCTTTCTGATCTTCTGCGTCGTCGGCACCATCATCATGGGCATTGCCACGCCGACGGAAAGCGCGGGGCTTGGCTGCATGGGCGTGCTGTTACTTTTGCTGGTCTATCGCAAGTTCAGCTGGAGCGTGATTTGGAAATCGCTCGATGACGCGATGAAGGTCACGGCGATGACCTTCCTGATAATCACGGCTTCGACCACGTTCAGCCAGATATTCGCCTTCTCGGGCGCGTCGAACGGTTTCATCACCTCGATCACCGGGATGGATATCGGACCCTATGGCATCTTGCTGATGATGATCGTGATCATTCTCGTGCTTGGCATGTTCATGGACCAGGTGTCGATGATGCTCATCACGCTGCCCTTGTTCATGCCGATCGCCCATCTTTATGGGTTCGATCCGGTTTGGTTCGGCCTGATGCTGCTTCTGGCCTTTGAGGTGGGCTTTACCACGCCGCCGTTCGGCCTGTTGCTCTACATCGTGCTGGGGGTGGCGCCAAAGGGCACCAGCTTGCGCACCATGTCCTATGCGGCGATGCCCTATGTGCTGATGACCCTGTTCCTGATCTTCCTGGTGGCGATGGTACCGCAGCTTGCGCTGTATCTGCCCAGCCTGATGGGACGCTGAGATGAGCTTTGCACTTGTGCTGTCGCACGAGGGGCCGGAGGTCGTGCCGGCCGACGAACTGGCGGCGTTGCGGTCGGTGCTGGCAGATGTGCCGGCGCTGGAAGAGGCGCTGATCTTCACGCCGGCCACGGCCACGGATCTCTATGTCGATGACGGCGCCGCACCGCCGCTGGTTGTTCAGCTTCACTTCGGCCGACTGGAAAGGCTCGAAGCCGCCGCCGGGCGCAAAGGCGCGTTGCAGGCGTTGTCTTCAGCCTTGCCATCGCAGGCAGGAGCGCGGGCAACAGCGCAGGCCTTCTGGCGGCGCGAATACCCGGTCGACGATAACGTGCTGCAAACTCCGCCGGGGGCGCTGCCCTGTTCGTATGTGGTGCATTATCCCGGCCCGGCCCGCGATTTGAACGCCTGGCTTGACCATTACATGACCGGCCACCCGCCGCTGTTTCGCCGCTTCCCCGGCATCCGCGGCATCGAGATCCTGACACGGGTGGACTGGGTCAGCCATCTTCCCCATGCCAAGGCCGACCACATGCAGCGTAACCGGGTCATGTTCGACGGCCCCGAGGCCCTGACGGCGGCGCTGCAATCCCCGGTCCGGCATGAATTGCGCGCCGATTTTCACAGCTTTCCCCCGTTCGAAGGGGGGAATGCCCATTACCCGATGTGGACAGAACACTTGCGCCCCTGAGCCTGCGATGCAACCTCTGGGAGGAAGCCGAATTGACAGGTTTCTGCGCACTGTATACAGTATTTTCAGGAGAGTTCCGTGACCCAAACCGATTTCAGCATCCGCCGACAGCCGCCATTGAGCCTTCAGGTCTATGACCGGCTACGGACGATGATGCTCGACAATGTGTTTCAACCCGGCGACCGGATGATCGAGGAAGATCTGGCGCGGCGCCTGTCGGTATCGCGCACCCCGGTTCGCGAGGCGCTGTTCCGGCTGTCGCTGAACGGTCTGGTCGAGCAACAGGACGGGCGCTTTGTCGTGCCCACGCTGACACTGCGCGACATCGAGGAGATCTTCCAGATCCGCCGCCTTCTGGAACCGCAGGCGGTCGCCGACATCGCGCGCAACGTCACCGAGGCCGATCTTGCGCGCTATGTCGCCGGGCGCGATCGCCTGCTGGCCGCCACAAGCCAGCAAGAGTCCGCGGCCGCCAATATCGCCTTTCGCGCGCTCTGGCTGTCGCGCATTCCCAACCGACGTTTGCAGGAAACGCTGGCCAAGTTCGATGATCAGGTGGTTCTGGTGCGCCGGGCCACGCTGGTGGATCCGGATGCCCGCGCGACCGCTGCCAAGGGTGTCTGCGATCTGGTCGCAGCCTTCGAGGCGCGCGATCCGCAATTGGCCCGCAAGATCATGGAAGATTTCATCGATGCCGCGTTTCAGTGGTTCGAGCGGGTGGTCAGTGCCACCGCCGACGACATCGAAGCACGGGACTGACCAACCGACCCTTCGCCGCGCCCCATACCGTCAACACCGAGGCAGCCATGACCCCGCATCCCATGCATTCTTCAAACCGCTTCAAACTCGGGGTCTTTTCCGCCAATGCCGATGGCGGTCTGACGATAACCAAGGTGCCCGAGCGCTGGCCCGCCCGCTGGTCCGAGATCGTGCAGGCCGCGCAGATCGCCGATCGTGCCGGCATCGAATTCTTCCTGCCGATCGCGCGCTGGAAGGGGTATGGCGGCGAGATCAACGCGCGTCAGCATTCCTACGAGACCTTCACCTTCGCCGCCGCGCTTGCCGGAGTGACCGAGCGGATCGCGCTTTTTTCCACCGTGCATGTGCCCATGGTGCATCCTGTCTTCGCCGCCAAGGCGCTGGCGACCATCGATCAGGCCTCGAACGGGCGGGCGGGGGTCAATATCGTCGCGGGCTGGAACCCGGACGAATTCGCCATGTTCGGGGTGAACAAGGCCGATGCGCCCTATGATCAGGCTGGCGAGTGGATCGACATCGTTTCACGACTTTATGCCGAGGCCGAGCCCTTCGACCATGACGGCACGTATTACCAGCTTCGCGGTGCGGCGACGGCGCCCAAGCCGGTGCGCGGCACCCGCCCGCCCGTGCTGAATGCGGCGTTTTCGCCGCCGGGACGGGCCTTTGCCGCGGCGCATGCCGATTTTCTTTTCACCACATTCAAGAGCATCGACGCCGGCCGCGACACCATCGACGATATCGCCGCGCGCAGCGCCCGGACCGGGCGGCAGGTGGGGGTCTATACCACCACGCATGTCGTCTGCCGCCCCAGCCGGGCCGAGGCCGAAGACTATTACGAGCATTACGCCGTCACCATGGCCGACGATGCGGCGCTGGATTACATGATCGGCACCCAGGCCGCGAATTCGCAAAACCATGACGAGGAGACCTATCGCCTGCGCCGGAAATGGTTCGCCGGCGGGGCGGGCACCTATCCGCTGATCGGCACGCCCGAGGATATCGCCGAACAGATGGTGGCGATGTCGCGCGCCGGTTTTGCGGGAACGACCGTGAGCTTTGTCAACTTCCTCAATGAGCTGCCCTATTTCTGCGAGGGTGTTCTGCCGATCCTGACGCGCGCGGGGCTGCGCGGATGAGCGATATTGCCGCGCGACTGACCGCCGCCCTTGGCGCCGATGTGGTCACCACCGACATTCCCGAGCGCAACCACCACGACTGGTCCGGCCTGCCGCCGGTTGCGCCACTGGCGCTGATCCGCCCGCGCGAGACCGAACAGGTCGCAACCGCGCTCAGGCTTTGCCATGAGTCCGGCACGCCCGTGGTGCCGCAGGGTGGTCTGACCGGCATATCGGGCGGCGCGCATCCGGTGGCGGGCGCCGTGGCGCTGTCGCTTGAGCGCATGAACCGTGTGCTGTCGGTCGATCCACAGACCGCCACCCTGACCGCCGAGGCCGGCTGCGTACTGCAAACCGCGCAGGAGGCGGCGCAGGAGGCCGGGCTGTTGCTGGCGGTCGATCTGGGCGCGCGCGGCTCATGCACCATCGGCGGCGTGATCGCCACCAATGCCGGTGGCAACCAGGTCTTGCGCTACGGCATGGCGCGCGATCACGTGCTGGGGCTGGAGGCCGTTCTGGCCGACGGCACCGTGCTGAACTCGATGAACACCATGATCAAGAACAACGCGGGTCTGGATCTGAAGCAACTCTTCATCGGTACCGAGGGGGTGATGGGCGTCGTGACAAAAGCCGTGTTGCGGCTGCAACCGCGCCCGACCCACAGCGCGACCGCCTTTTGCGGCTGTGACGACACGGCGGCGGTGCTGGCGCTGCTGGCGCGCGCGCGCGCCGGGCTTGGCCCGGCGCTGATCTCGTTCGAGGTGATGTGGCCCAGTTTCTACGACTTCATGCGCGCGGGCATCGACGCGACGCATCCGCTGTCGGGTCGGCATGGCGCCTATGTCATCATCGAGGCCGGGGGCTTCGACGACGGGCTGCAAACGCGGCTGGAGACCTGTCTTGCCGACGCGATGGAGGCCGGTGCGCTGAAGGACGCCGTCCTTGCCGCCTCGGCGCGCGAGGAACGCGCGCTTTGGGCGGTGCGCGAGGCGGTGGCGGAATACGGCCGCATCCTGGGGCCGCTGACGGCCTTTGACGTGGGCGTTCCGCTGGCGCGCATGGCCGAGGCCGTTGCGCGGCTGGAAGCGGGCATTGCCGCGCGTTGGCCCGATGCGCGCGCGCTATCCTACGGTCACATGGGCGACAGCAACCTGCATCTGGTGGTCAACGTGCCGAAAGCCGGGCAGGATCAGCCGGCGGCAGCGATCAAGAGTTTCGTCTACGGCGTGATCCGCGATCTCGGCGGCACGATATCGGCCGAACACGGGATCGGCGCGATCAAGCGCGATTATCTTGGCTACAGCCGCACCGAGGCCGAGATCGGCGCCATGCGCCGGCTCAAATCCGCGCTCGACCCGCGCGGCATTCTCAACCCCGGAAAGGGATTCGCGCCATGATCGCGCTTCGCTCGGAAATCGCCCGCGCCCGGCTTGGCGAACGGCCCGCGCTGGTCGGACCGTTCCTGGCGGTGCCATCGCCGATGGTGACAGAAATCGCCTGCGCGGCGCGGCCCGACTTCGTCTGTATCGACATGGAACACGGGCCGATCGCGCCCACCATGGCCGAAGACATGCTCCGCGCCGCCGCGCTTTGGGATGTGCCCGCGCTTGTGCGCGTGCCGGGGCCGGACGCCGCTGCCATCGGGCAGGCGCTGGATTTTGGCGCGGTGGGCGTTCTTGTGCCGCGCGTCTCATCGGCCGACGAAGCGCGCGCGGCGGTCGCGGCCGCACGCTTTCCGCCGGAAGGACGGCGTGGGCTCGGACCCTGCCGCGCCTCGGGCTACGGTCGCAATCTGCCGGACTACCTGGATGCCGCGCGCGCGCAGACGGTCGTCGCCATTCAGATCGAAACGGTCGACGCGCTGGATGCGCTCGACGCCATTCTCGCGGTGCCGGGGATTGATCTGGCTTTCGTCGGTCCGGGGGATCTGGGGGTGGGCCTTGCCGCCGCGGCCCGCGCCATGTCGCTTGAACACGCGATTGACGGCGTACTGGACGCAGCGGCAGACAGGCAATGCGCTGGCGGGATCTTCACCATGACAATGCCTGATCTGGCGCGCTATGATGGTCGGGTGGCCTTGGCAATCTGCGGTTCGGACAGCACGGTTCTCTCGAACGGGTTTTCCGGCGCCTTCGGCTAATCATCTTAAATCAGCCACGGCGCGCGCCACAGGTGGGACGATTTTCCCGCGCCACGCGGACTCGCCAATCAGCCGTATTCGTGAGGGCTAGCAACGTGGTTGATGAACGAATCTCTGATAACGTAAAGAATCTTTCGCACTTTCAGATTTGACGGCTCCTTCTACAGTGAC
>OFET01000239.1_pt1 | contig 54620 bp, 55 predicted proteins | sample 1521211 | NCBI WGS metagenome assembly OFET01 (sample SAMN03766358, study PRJEB24113) | microbial mat metagenome | isolation source: enrichment culture HLUCC-A from microbial mat sample contains cyanobacterium...
TCCTGCCGGGGTCGCCAGCATATCCGGCGCCGCAGGCTGACCGGCGCCCTGCAGGTGGTCCTGCCTGCGGTCCGGCGCGCCGCCCGAAGCTCCGCCGGCAGGTTCCACGGGTGCCGCCGCGGGCGACGCGGCGAGATCGACGGCATCGCCTGCCCGACCGGAGCGAGCGGATGCGCCAAGCGCCGCCACCGAGGGCGACAATTGCCGTGAAAGCGCGACACCATCCGCGGTTTTGCCACAATCGCGCCGGGGAGGCGCCGCCGGGCAGGGAAAGTGACGGGGGAGTGACGGGCAAGGCCCGCTTCCCGCCGAGGACACGACACGATGTGCCAGATCTGCGCTCGGGCCGGCCTGACCGGTCCCCACCCCTCCGCCCCCGCCGAGACGACGCTGCCCTGGCGCACGCCCGAAGAGGTCGCCGACTATCTGACCGTCGGCTTCTGGGCCGACTTCCTCGGCCGGCCGGGCCCCTTCGCGTTCGAGCCCGGGCCGGACCGCGCGCTGAGCGTTGATCTCTCGGGCCTGACCGGGCCGGGGCGCGACCTCGCCCGCTCCGCCCTCGACGCCTGGGGCGCGGTGACGGGCCTCGGCTTCCCGGAGGCGACGCCGGACGCCGACATCACCTTCGACGACGAGGAGCCCGGCAGTTTCGGCGGCCCGAGCCACCTGAGGGGGCAGACCATCGAGCGGGCCGAGGTGAACGTCGACAAGGGGCTGATCGACCGCTTCGGAGCCGAGATCGGCGGCCTCGCCTACTTCCATTTCCTCCACGAGATCGGGCACGCGCTGGGCCTCGGCCACCCCGGCCCCTACAACGCCGACGCCACCTTCGCGGGCGACGCCACGTTCGGCAACGACAGCTGGCAGATGTCGGCCATGTCCTACTTCCCGCAGGACGAGACCCCCGACGTCGACGCCAGCTACGCCATACCGCTGACCCCCCAGGTGGCCGACACGGTGGCGATGGCCCGCCTCTACGGACCTGTGGAGACGGAGCCGGCCGACACGCGCTACGGTGAGGGCAGCACGGCCGGCGGGCCGCTCGGGATGTTCCTCTCGGCGCCGTCGCCCACCACGCAGACGATCGTGGACTCGGGTGGTATCGACTGGATCGATCTGTCGGGCGACCCCTCCGGCGTGCGGCTGGACCTCGGGTCCGGCGCGACGTCCGATATCCTCGGGCTCAGGGGCAACCTCACCATCGCGCCCGGCTCGGTCATCGAGAACGCGCGCACCGGATCGGGGGCCGACCGCGTCACCGGCAACGACGCGCCCAACGTGATCGAGGGCGGCGCGGGCAACGACACGCTCTCGGGTGGCGCGGGCAACGACACGCTGAACGGCGGCGCGGGCAACGACGTGCTGGCGGGAGGCCCGGGCAACGACATCCTGATCGGCGGGCCGGGCGAGGACGTGGCGCGCTTTTCCGGCTCGATGCACGATCACGAGCTGCGCGTGCAGCCCGACGGCGGCTGGCTCGTCGGCCCGTCCGGCGCCGACAAGCTGGTGGACGTGGAATTCGCGCAGTTCGACAGCGGGCAGGCCTGGTTCGCCGACGGCAGTCGGGTCAGGCTGGGCGAGCTGACGCAGGCCGGCCGGCTCGCGCCCGACGAGCTGCTGACCTTTTCCGAGATGTACGTGGCCTATTTCGACCGGGCGCCCGACGCGCCGGGCTTTCACTTCTGGGCTTCGGTGCTGGCGCGGGGGACGCCCCTCGAAGAGATCGCCGAGATATTCTTCGAGCAGGCCGAGACCCAGGCGCTTTATCCCCCCGGCGGAAGCAACGCCGCCCTGGTCGACGCTGCCTATCTCAACCTGTTCGAACGCGCGCCCGACCCCGGCGGACGGGCCTGGTGGCTCGACCAGCTCGACCGGGGCGAAGTCAGCCGCGGCGAGTTCATGCTCGAACTGATCCGGGGCGCAAAGGCCAACGGCACCGCCGAGGCTGACCAGCGCACGGTCGAGGACAAGGGGGCAATTGGCCTGTCCTACGCCGCCATACACGGTCTCACCGATGTCGACGGCGCGCACGAGGTGATGGACCTCTATGTCCGCGGCACTCCGGACGCGAGCCTCGCCGCGGCGCGCGCGCGGATCGACGCTCTGGCCGACGCCGCGCAGGACGAGTTCGGCGTGAGGCTCGTGGGCGTCATGGACGACCCGCTCGCATGAGGGCGGCCCTTGGCGGCGCCGGGCCGCGCCCGGCCGGCCTGCGCCGGGCGGGCTAGCGCGTCAGCACGACCCCGTCGCGCAGGTTCAGCCCCTCGGCGGCGGCGCGCACGAGGTAATGCGCCACATCCGCGCGTGGGATCAGGCCGTTGCGCCATGTCGCGGGGTCGGAAAGCACCTGATAGTGGCCCGTGCCCGGCCAGTCGGTCAGGATCGTGGGGCGCACGATCGTCCAGTCGAGGCCGGATGCCTTTATCATGTCCTCCTGACGGTCCTTGTCGGCATAGGCGCGGCCAAGGATGGCCCGGTGGCCGGCGCGCTCGATCAGGCTCATGGCCTGCGCGCTGTCGCCCGCGCCGAAGCCGGTGACCGCGAGCAGGCGCTTCGGGCCGGCCTCTTCCATGATCGGCAGGAGCGCCTGGGTGGCCGAGGAAAAGAGCCGCGTCGGCTGCCAGAAGCGCGCGGTGGCCCGTCCGAGCCCGATGGCGAAGATCACCGCGTCGACGCCCGCGAGGGCGGGGCGCAGGTCGTCTTCCTTCGTGGCGTCGCCGGTCACGGCCTCCAGCCCCTCCCGTTCCGGCAGATCGCCGGGAGTGCGGGCAAGGGCGCGCACGGTGTGGCCCTCGTCGAGCGCGCGGTCGACGGTCTGCCGGCCGATTCCGCGGGTGGCGCCGAGCACGAGCAGGTTCATGTGTCGTCTCCCCTTATGCTAGCGTCCGGCGCGCGGCCGAACCTTCCGCGCCGCCGCGGGTTGCCTTTTGGGCGCGCGCGGGTCTTTACCTGCGCTCGACCGCGCCGCGTGTAAAGGAGGGAGCATGCCATTCGCACGACCGCAGCCCGAGAGGGGGCGCGCATGAGCGTGCCCATGATCCCCTTCGACGCCGGAGAGCGGCTCGACTGGATCGCGGTGAGCGATGCCATCGCGGCGGGGCACGCCCTGCCGCGGGCCGAGCTCGGCGACACGTTTCTCACCCGCGGCGCCGACACGCTCTTGTCGCGGGCGGCCTGGATCGACGGGATGGGCGCGCTGGTCAAGACGGCCACCGTCTTTCCCGGCAATGCCGCCCGCGGGCGGCCGACGATCAACGGTGGCGTCGCGCTCTACGGCGACGGCGACGGGGCGCTCGAGGCGATCGTCGACTTCCATCTGTTGACCAGGTGGAAGACGGCGGCCGACAGCCTGCTCGCCGCGCGCCGCCTTGCGCCGCCGCGCGTGCGCGGCATCCTGATCGTCGGGGCGGGCACCGTGGCGGGCGCGATGGCAGAGGCCTACCGCGCCGCCTTTCCCGACGCGCGCATCGCCCTGTGGAACCGCACCCGCCACCGGGCCGAGAAGCTGGCCGGCGAGACGGGCGCGGCGGTCGCGCCCGATCTCGAGCAGGCGGCGCGGACGGCCGACATCATCTGCTGCGCCACGATGTCGGCGAACCCCGTGCTGCACGGGGCGTGGCTGCGGCCGGGCCAGCATGTCGACCTGATCGGCGCGTTCCGGGCCGACATGCGCGAGGCCGACGACACGGCGCTGACGCGGTCGCGCGTTTTCGTCGACAGCCGCGAGACGGTGCTCGATCACATCGGCGAGCTGAAGGATCCGATCGCCCGAGGCGTCATCACGGCGGACGATGTGGTGGCCGACTTCTACGAGCTCGACCGCTTCACCCGCGGCCCCGACGACATCACCCTGTGCAAGAACGGCGGGGGCGCGCATCTCGACCTGATGGTGGCGCGCCACATCCTCGAGCGCTGGCAGTCTGACGGGGGCTGACCCGGGAGCCGCGCGCCGCCCCGTGCGCGATCGCCCCTAGCCCGCCGCGGCCTTCGCGTCTCCGGCGGGGGGCAGGCACCCCTCGGGGCAGTGATCGAGCACCTCGGCCACGATGAGCGCACGCTTGAGCGGCTTGGTCATGTAGCGGTCGATCCCCGAGGCGAGAATCTCTTCCCGGTCGCCTGCAAGTGCATGGGCGGTCATCGCCACGATCGGCACGCGCGGGGCGCCGGCCTCCGCCTCGGCGGCGCGAATGGCGCGGGCGGCTTCCTTGCCGTCCATCCGGGGCATCGAGATGTCCATCAGCACGAGGTCGGGCGCGCGTTCGGCCACCTTCTCGACCGCCCTGCGCCCGTCTTCGGCGAAGTCGAGCTCGATCTCGAGGTGGCGCAGCATCTTGGCCAGCACGAAGCGGTTGGTCTTGTTGTCCTCCGCGGCCAGCACGCGCATGGGGCGCGGCGCGGCGCTGCCCGCCGCGGGGAAGGGGATGGGCGCTGCCGGGTCAGCCCCGACCGCGCCGAACGCCGCCGGGCCCGAAGCCGGCGCAGAGGAACGGGGCTCCGTCGTGTCGCGCTCCGTCGCGCCGGAAGCGTCGGCCCGGCGAGCGACAGACTCCGGCTTGCCCGCCTCGCGCCTGTTCGTCTCCGGCCCGGTCGTCTCCGGCCCGGTCGTCTCGCGCACGGTCGTCTCGGGCGCGTCCGGATCGGACCCGCCTGCCTTCGGCCCGTCCGCCCCGGCAGAGGCGGCGGTGGACGCGGCGGGGGTATCCGACTCGGGGTCACCGAAGCCCCCGCAGCCCTGGCCAGCGCCTGCCGCGACGCGCCCATCCTCGGCCCAAGTGCCGGCCGGCCTCGTCTCCACAGCCGCCTGTGCGCCGGCAGGCAGGGTGGCCCAGGCGGCGTTCCGGGCGGGCGGTGGGGCCTTGGCATCGAGCGGTCCGGAGACTTGCGCGGCGCCGTCCTCGGGCAAGGGCAGGGCAGGGGCGCCGGGCTGCGGCGGCGGGTCTGGCGCGAAGAACGAGGCGTCGGGCAGGTGCGCCAGCGCCTCGAAGAGCTGGCCGCGCAGCACGGGCCGGGTCAGCACGCCGTGGATCGGCCGCGCCCCGGTATCCATCAGGGCGAGGTCGGCCTCGGCGCGCTGGGCGTCGTGCAGGCTGGCGCAGACCAGCAGACGCGCGGCCGCCGCGCCGGCCTCGGCCAGTGCCTCGGCCAGTGCCTGCCCGGTCGTGTCGGGCAGCGTCTCGTCAAGCACGACGATCTGCGGGCGCGGCGCGGCGAGGGCGATCTCCAGCGCCTCGCTGCCGGCCGTGGCGCGCGTGACGTCGAGGCCGAGCTGGGCGAACTGGCGGGTCATGATGTCGGCGTCGAGGCTGGGCGGCGCAACGAGCAGGGCGCGGCCCAGATGCGGCTCGACGCGGGGCAGCGGCCGGCGCGACGGCTCTGCGGCAGGCAGCGTCAGGGAGAAGCCGAAGCAGGCGCCGCTCCCCTCCTCCGACTCGACCCAGATCTCGCCGCCCATGAGCTCGACCAGCTGACGCGAGATGGCAAGACCCAGCCCCGTGCCCTCGAACGAACGGTTCTTCTCGCTCTCGACCTGGGCGAAGGAGCCGAAGATGTGCTCCTGCATGTCGGCGGGGATGCCGATGCCGGTATCCTCGACCGTGACGTGCAGGCGCCACAGGCGCGGCCCGTCTGCCTCGCCGTCGTCGCCGTCGGCATCGGCCTCGAAGCCCACGACGCGGATCAGCACGTGGCCCTCGGGGGTGAACTTCACCGCGTTGCCGACGAGGTTGATCAGGATCTGCCGGATGCGCATGGCGTCGCCCGTCAGCCGCGTCGGCAGGAACACGTCGTAATCGACATGCAGGCCGAGCGAGCGGTCGCGGGTCGAGGGCGTCAGCAGCGTGACGACCTCGTGCAGCAGGCGTTCGAGGTCGAACGGCTCGGGGCGCAGCACCAGTCGCTCCGCCTCCATCTTGGAAAAGTCGAGGACGTGGTTGATGATCTCCAGCAGGGCCTCGCCCGACGACTTGATCGTCGAGACATACATCGCCGCCTCCTCGTCGAGATCGCTCTCGAGCAGCATGTCGGCCATGCCCACGACACCGTTCATCGGCGTGCGCAGCTCGTGGCTCATGTTGGCGAGGAAGGCGGACTTGGCGCGATTGGCGGCCTCGGCGCGGTGGCGGGCCTCGTCGAGCTCACCCTCGCGCTCCTTGAGCGCGGTCACGTCCTGCGCGAGGCACACCATGTCGCCGTCGCGCGAGCGGCGGTCGACGAGGCGATACCACGCGCCGGAGACCGTGCAGATGGTCACCGGCTCAAGCGGCGGCGGCGCGTCCCACCGTTCGAGCATGCGCGCGATCCAGTCGCCGCGATCGGCGTCGCCCAACACCACGTGGCCCTCCTCGACGGCGCAGCGCAGCACCTCGAGATAGAGCGAGCCCGGCCCGATCCGCGGCGAGAAGCGGAAGATCGACAGCCACGCGGTATTGGCGGCGATCAGCCTGTCCTCGGCATCGAACACGGCGAAGCCGTCGGTGATGGTCTCGACCGAATCCCATAGCCGGCGCTCGACCGTCTCGACATGCTGCTCGGCGCGCTGCAGGTCGGCGCGCACCTGCTCCGACTGCTCCTTGAGCTTCTCGGCCTCGTCGCGCTTCTCGATCACCTGGCCCGAGAGCGAGAGCGCGTGCTGCGACAGCTTGCGGTTGGCCTCGAACAGCTCGCGGCACTTGAGCTCGAGCTTGCGCTCGGCGGCGAGGCGGGCGCGGCGCTCGCCGGCGAGCATGTCGGTCAGGTTCATCGAATCGGGCCTCTCCTGCACAGCTCTCTCCCCCGCGATCATGGCGCGCTCAGGCTGAACGGACGATTAAGGCCCGCGCCGTCTGGTCGTGCTCCCACCTTGACGTCAGGCGTGAACAAAGCCGCCGCCTCGTTGGTTGACAGGCGATGTTTTCCGATCTCTCCACGCCGATCCTGCTCGGCATCTTCGCCGCGGCCGCCCTTGCCATATTCATCGGCGGCATCCGCATGACCGGCATGGCCGACAGGCTGGCCGACCGCACCGGCCTCGGCGAGGCGCTGGTGGGCGGCGTGCTGCTGGGCGCGGCTACCTCGCTCTCGGGCACGATCGTCTCGCTGACGGCGGCGGTGGACGAGCGTACCTCGCTCGCCTTTTCCAACGCCGTCGGCGGGATCGCCGCGCAGACCGCCTTTCTCGCGGTGGCCGACCTGCTGCACCGCAAGGCCAATCTGCAGCATGCGGCGGCCGACCTCGCCAACGTCTTCCAGGCGACGGTGCTGATGCTGCTGCTGTCCATTCCGCTCATGGCGTGGACGACGCCCGAGGTCGCCTTTCTCGCCGTGCATCCCGCCTCGCTCGCCATCGTGGCGATCTACGCGCTTGGCGTCTTCGCCACCCGCAAGGTGCGGCAGGAGCCGATGTGGAAGCCGGTCGACACCTCCGACACCGAGCCCGACGAACCCGACGAGCCCGAGGCGAGGGACAGCTCGACCGTCGCGCTGGCGGGCCGCTTCTTCCTGCTGATGCTGGTGATGGGCACGGCGGGCTGGGCCATCGCCCGCACCGCCGGCGTGCTGACCGACCGGTTGGAACTGTCGGCCTCGGTCGTCGGCGCGGTCGGCACGGCGGTCGTCACCTCGATGCCGGAGCTTGTCACCACGCTCGCCGCCGTGCGGCGCGGCGCGTTGCAACTCGCCATGGGCGGGATCATCGGCGGCAACACCTTCGACACGCTGTTCCTGACGCTCTCGGATGTCGGCTATCGCGAGGGCTCGCTCTACCATGCCGTCGGCCCGCCCGACATCTTCTGGCTGGTCGTCGGCCTGATCATGACGGCGATCATCACGATGGGGCAACTCTACCGGCAGCCGCACGGGCCGGCGGGCATCGGGGTCGAGAGCTTCGCCATCCTCGGCGTCTACGCCCTCGCCATCATCACCCAGACCGTGCCGGCGGGATAGGCCGTTCGCACCCCTTCGCTCGGGTGGCCATCTCGCGCGGGTCGTGCATGCCCTCCTTCACCCCGAAGGCGACCAGCGCCACGCGCACCTCCATCGCTCCGGCGCGGCGGATGACCTCGAGAACGGGGTTCGGCGTGATCGACGTCTTGTTCCGGATCGTTCATATCGTGGCGCTCGAACGTGCCGTGGCCCTGCGTCTGACGTCCCTGGTGCGCTCCGAAGCCGCTCGTCATTCTGCATCATTGCGCAACGACCGCCGCTCCCCGGCCGTTCCTGCCCTGGCAAGCGCGATGGCTGAGGGCCGCGCAGGGCCCAACCCGAAACATCGAGGCGCGATGGGAACAACTTCGCGGGGTCGGTGTTGCTCTTATACGTCCGAGAGGGCGTTGCACTCGGGCGGCCACGATCCCTTGACCCCTGTCCCCGTCGTGGCCGCCCACCCCCCACTTTGCACCCCGCATCTTGCCCCGTGAGCCGAGCACGACGCGACGGGCTTCACCCGAGCGCGCCGGGCACGTCGGCCCGCCGCGCGCGTGCAGAGGCGCGGGACGCGGGAGCGGTGGCCATGGAACACGCCCCTGTCGTGACGGTTTTCCACGCATCGCCGGTCCGATCCGGGCCGACCCCGCCATCCTCGAAAGGAGCCATGCCATGCTTGGATGGGCACTCGCCTTTCTTCTGCTCGCGCTGGTCGCCGCGCTGTTCGGATTCGGCGGCATCGCCAGTGCCTCGGCCGGGATCGCGCAGATCCTGTTCGTGCTGTTCCTCGTGCTGTTCGCCGTCACCGTGATCGTGCGACTCGTGCGCGGTCGCTGATCGACGCAGCGCGGAAAGCACAAGGGGCCGGAGCCACGCTCCGGCCCTTTTCCGTGGCGTCTCGGCAGACCAAAAAAAAGCCCGTGCGAGCGCATCGCACGGGCAGGCGACCGACGGAACACAGGGAGGAGGTTCGCCGGTGGGAAAACGATGAGGGAGGGAGTCAGGCCGCGTCGCGGTTGACGTGGCTCTCGGCGATCTCGGTGAACCGCTTGTCGCCGTCATACGACTTGTCGAGGCAGTCCTGCGACGCGTCGCGCTCGGCCTTGAGCCCCAGCCGCTCGGCGAAGGCACGGATCGTGCCATAGCCCGAGATCGCGTAGTGGGCCATGCGCTGGTACTCGGCGATGATCGCGGCGTCGCGCACGTCGTCGTCGTCGAAATCGGTGTCGAAGACGTGGCTTTGCGCCTCGGCCACGAGGCCCTCCATGCCCTTGCTGTGCTTGCCCGTCGCCTCGGCGCCCTGCGCGCGGGCCATCTGGTCCATCGTGTCGCGACCGCGTTCGATGCCCTTCACGCCGTCGATCAGCGCCGCCGTGAGGTCTTGCGCGGTGGCCGCGTCGGCCAGGCGGCGCGTCATGCCCTGGGACTGGATGCAGGCGCTGTGCATGTCCTGCACCTGCTCGATGTAGAGATCCCGCAGGGTGGTCTTCGCCATCGTCAGTCTCCTTGTCCTGTTCCCGGGCGGGGCCTGCGTGCAGGCGTGCCGCCGTTACCGCGCCAACGGATGCGCTGCGGCAGTGTTCCGCCGCGACGCCCTTTCTTTGCGCGGCGTGTCAGCCCGCCTTCTCTCGTCTGCGTCGCGCCTCCGCCCCGGGGCCGCGCTTGCCACCCTTGCCCTTCGCGGCCGCTTGCATCCGGTCGAGCACGGCGAAGCCGAGCGGCGGCAGGCGCAGGCCCTGGCCGGTCAGCTCGGCGCCGCAGCCCGGCACGCCGGGCAGGAGGCGGGCGGGCGCCTCGGCGAGGTGCCATCGCTCCTGCGTGGAGAAGTTGAGCACCATTGTCAGGTGCGCCGCCTCGTCGAAGCGGTCGAACACGACGAGCGGCGCGTCGCACCGGCCAGACCGCTCTTCGCCCAGCCGCAGCACGGGCAACTCGCGCCGCCAGCGCATCAGCGCGCGGAAGAAGGCCAGCACGCTGCCCGCGTCCTCCTCCTGGCGGGCCACGGCGAGGCCGCGATGTGCGTCGGCCACGTCCATCCATGGCGCGCCCTCGGAAAAACCGCAGGCGGGCGCGGCATCGTCCCACGGGATCGGCGTGCGCACCCCGTCGCGGCCGACGAAGTCGGGCCAGAGGTTGATCGACCACGGGTCGCGCAGCTCCTCGAAGGAAAGCTCGGGCTGCGGCAGACCCAGCTCCTCGCCCTGGAACAGGATCGCGCCGCCCCGCAGAGTGGCGGCGAGGAACAGGATCAGCTTGGCCGCCTCGCGCTGCTCCGCCTCTGTCTCGGCGAAGGCGGTGAGGTTCGATACGGCGCGCACCGAGTCGTGGTTGGTGAAGCAGTTGATCAGCCAGCCCGAGCCGATGAACGCCGAGCGGGTGTCGAGCTGCTCCATCCACTGCTCGAGCGTCTGATCGGTATTGATGAGATCGAAATCGTAGACCGCGTGCAGCCGCTCGCCATCGACCGTGTATTTCACCGCCACGCGCGAGCTGTCGACGTCGGCCAGTTCGCCGATCAGGGCGCGGGGCGGGTCGTAGCCCTCGACCGCCTGCCGCAGCCGCTCGAGGATCGGGATCGCTTCGGGCAGGTCTCGGTCGAAGACATGCTGCTGCCGGGCGAAGGGGTTGCCCGGGCCGCCGCCAAGCCGCACTTCGTCGTCTCCGGGAAAGCGGGGCGGGTTGGCGCGCAGGTGCTCGTCGCAGCACAGGCACTGCACCGCGTCGAGGCGAAACCCGTCGACCCCGTGATCGAGCCAGAAGCGCAGGGCGTCGATCACCGCCTCCAGCACGTCGGGGTTGCGCAGGTTGAGCGCCGGCTGACAGTCGAGGAAGGGGTGGTAGTAGTATTGCTGGCGCCGCGGCTCCCACGTCCAGGCAGAGCCGCCGCCGAACGACGACAGCCAGTTGTTGGGCGGCCCGCCGTCGGGCGCGGCATCGGCCCAGATGTACCAGCCTGCGCGTGGCCCGTCGCGGCCCTGCCGGCTTTCGCGGAACCACGGGTGCGCGTTCGAGGTATGGCAGGGGATGAAGTCGAGCAGCACCTTGAGGCCGCGGTCATGAGCCGCCTCGATCAGGTACAACAGGTCGCCCATGTCGCCCATTTGCGGGTCGACATTCCGGAAGTCGCTGATGTCATACCCGAAATCGGCCCCCGGCGAGGGGTAGAACGGCGACAGCCACAGCCCGTCGACGCCGAGCGAGGCGAGGTAGTCGATCTTCTCGACCACGCCCCCCAGATCGCCCACCCCGTCGCCGTCGGCGTCGCGAAACGAGCGGATGTAGACCTCGTAGAACATCGCGCCACGCCACCAGTCGCGCTCGGGGTGGGGCGGGCGCCGGGGCTTGAGCATGGCCTCGGCGATGAGGGCCTCGCGTCCGGCGCCCCGTGTGTTGCCGGGTCTGTCGGTCATCGTCTTCTTTCCATGGTGCCAGCCGCGCAGGGCGGCCGGGGCGCGCGGTCGCGCCGGTTCGAACCGGGACGAAAACCGATGGCGGACCGGGCTGTTCCGGACGCGGCCGGGCGATATGGCGGCGCGGGCGAGGCGGGAGACCGCTCCGCGCGCGACGTGAGGAGGCGACGACGGCGCAGCCCGACCCGGCGCGAGCACATGCAGAACGCCGCTCGACCGGTGCAGGCCAGCGCCGCCCGATCAGGCGCGCGGCTCCGGCCCGCACCGGGGGGCGCTCAGATGAGCGGGCGGTCGCGTTTCGTCTCGGGCGGGATGCCGGCGGCGCGGGCGAGTCCTGCGCGGTCATGCACGTCGAGCACGCCGTCGCGCCAGGTCGCCAGCCCGTCCGCGCGCAGGGCGGCGAGCATCTTGTTGGTGTGCACCACCGACAGGCCCAGAGCGTCGGCGAGATCCTGCTGGCGGAAGGGCATGGCTGCGCGCCCTTCATCCGCCGGGGCGAGCCCCGAGACTTCGGCCCGCTGCAACAGCTTGAGCAGGCCCCATGCCACCCTTGCCCGCGCGGGCAGCTGACCCACCGTGGCGAGCGCCTCCGACAGCAGAGATTCCTCCATCGCCGCCAGCCACGTCACGTCGAAGGCCCGGCGCGGGGCGTCCTGGTAGAGCTGTCGCAGGTCGTTGCGGTCGAACACGCACAGCAGCATGTCGGTCGCCGCCTCGACCGAGTGCTCCATCTCGGCCATCACCGCCGCCTGCAGCCCGAGGAAGTCGCCGGGAAAGACGAAGCCCAGCACCTGTCGCTCGCCGTCGGGCAGCGTCTTGGTGCGCAGGCCCTGCCCCCGCAGAACGGTGAAGAGCTGCGGCGACGTCGCACCCTGCATCAGGATCGGCATGCCGGCCTCGACCCGGAGTTCGCCCCGCTTGAGCCGGTCGGTCACCGCCAGGTCGTCGCCGGTCAGCGACTGAAAGGCGGGAAGCCGCCGAAGCGGACACTCCGCACAGATCACTTCCACCTTGTTTCGCTCCCTCTTGTCGCAGGTTAATGCGTCTGTGTGGCGCGACCGTATCATCAAGACGAATCGCGGGAATGCCACCCATGCTCGACGTCCTGATTCTCGAACCCGACCCGGTCATCGCGCTCGACCTGTCCGAAGCCGTGCGCGCAGCCGATCGGGCCGCGCGCGTCGAGATGGTCGAGACCGTCTCCGAGGCGCGGTGCCGCTGCGCAGGTGGGGAGCGGCTGACGCACGGTTTCGTCCGGATGCTCTCGCAGGAGGAGCAAGTCAAGGCGCGGAGCCTTGTCGCGACGCTCTCCCGCAGCGGCGTGACGGTCGTGCTGCTCGGGGCAGAGGCGCTGCCCGAGGGCGTCACCTTTCGGGGCCGCGTGACGTGTCTGCCCTTCCCCTTTTCGGCACGTCAGCTCGAGGCGCTTCTGTGCGCGGCGCCGCACCGGCCGACTGCCGCCTGAGGTCTGACGCCTGCACAGGGCAAGGGGTGACACGCTGCCGGGCAGGCAGGCCCGGCGGCGTGCTCGGGCGCGTGTTCGGCATCTCAGCCCTCGGTCGATGCCTGCAGCCGCACCGGGACGAAGGCGTAGGCGCCTTCGCGCCAGATCCGCAGCAGGAGGGGCCGATCCTCCTCCTCGGCCGTGGCGGCGGCGTCCCGCAGCGCGGACGCTTCGGCGATCGGCGCGCCGCCCGCGGCGCTGATCACGTCGCCACGCCGCAGGTCGGCTCGCGCCGCGGGGGTGCCGGGCTGCACCTGCGCCACGAAAAGCCCCGTCACATCCTCCGGCACGCCGACCTGCTCGCGCGTCTCCGCGTCGAGCGGCGCGACCGACACGCCGAGGCTCGGCTCGTCGGGGGGGGCCTCGCGCTCTGGCTGCGACGTGTCGAAGAGAGACTCGGGCTGCTCGCCGATCGTCACCGACAGGGTCTGCCGCTCGCCCTCGCGCAGCACCGCCACGTCGACCGGCTCGCCCATCGGCAGCCCGGCCACGGCGAAGGTCAGGTCGCGCGCATCCTCCACCGACTGGCCGGCAATCCCGACGACCACGTCGCCCGGCTCCAGCCCGGCCTCGGCGGCGGGGCTCGCGTCGGTCACCTCCGAGACGAGCGCGCCGCCGGGCGTGCCGGCCACGCCGGGCGCGATCCCGAGCGCCGCGGCGAGCTCCTTGTCGACGGTCTGCACACGCACGCCCAGATAGCCGCGCTGCACGCGCCCCTCGGTGCGCAGGTCGTCGATCACCGACCGGGCGAGCTGCGAAGGCACGGCGAAGCCGATGCCCACGTTGCCGCCCGAGGGCGAGAAGATCGCCGTGTTGACGCCCACGACCTCGCCCTCGGCATTGAACAGCGGGCCGCCCGAATTGCCGCGGTTGATGGCGGCGTCGGTCTGCAGGAAGGTGTCGTAGGGGCCGGCGTTGATGTCGCGCGCCCGCGCCGAGAGGATGCCCGCGGTCACCGTGCCGCCCAGGCCGAACGGGTTGCCGATGGCGACCAGCCACTCGCCGACCTCGAGCTCGGTGCTGTCGCCCCACTCGACGGCGGGAAGCGTCTCGTCGGTGTCGACCCGCAGCAGCGCGAGGTCGGTCGCGGCGTCGGTGCCGACCACCTCGGCGTCGAGGCGGCGCTCGTCCTCGGTGACGATCTCGATCGTCTCGGCCCCGGCGACAACATGGTTGTTGGTCACGACAAGCCCGTCCTCCGAGATGACGAAGCCCGAGCCCTGGCCACGCAGCGGGCCCTGGTCGGCGTCGGGTTCCGGCACCGGCTGGCCGAAGAACTCGTCGAGGCCGGGGGGCAGGCGCGGCCCGCGGCGCGGCGCCTGCATCGAGGCGGGCACCGTCGAGAGGATGCCGACGACCGAGGGCAGATTGTCGGCCACCATCTGCTCGAAGCCTGGCGGCGTCGTGTAGACGCCGGAGGCCGTCTCGGCATTCTGCGCCGCGAGCGGCTGGGGCGCGGCGAGAGTGAGCGCGGCCATGGCGGCGAGGGCACCGGCAGCCGGGCGGGTCATTGCGGGGCGATGGCGCATGGCATGTCTCCTTGCGTGCGGGTCGGGACTGGACGGCGGTGCAATGCACACACCGCAACCGTGTTCCGTCTGCGCGCGTTCCGAAGGGTCGGGTTCCGACGGGAGGGCGTTCCGGCGGGGCGGAGCATCGGCCGGCTGGCGGCGGAACAGCCCGTCGCGCGCGGCGTTCCCTCCTTCGAACGGGCGCGGGCGCACCCCTCCGCCACCAGCCGCCCGTTAAAGGAGCGAGCGAATGGCACCCCACCGCACCGGACAGGCCGGCAGCGCGAAAACCGGATCGGATCGCGATGGCCCCGACGGGCGCATCCGCGAGAGCGTCGTGCGCCCGTATCGCGCGCGGCGCGAGAACGAGCCGGCGCTGGCGCCCTTCGAGACGGATGACGAGGCCGGCAACTATGGCGGCACGTATGCCGGGCGGGCTGTGCCCCGCGACGCGCGCGGCAAGCCCATCGACCCCGTGCGAGAGACGGAGGGCAGCGGCGATCCCGCCGACGTCCGCATCGGGCCGGGTGACGCGGGCCGCCAGCGCAAGCCGCGCGTCCTGCCCGAGAGGATGCAGGGCCGGTCCGACAGCTGGGGCCGCGCGCTCGCCGTCATCGCCGTGGGCCTCGCGATCGTTCTGGTGATCGGGCTGCTGGTCTGAGGCGGTCCGACGGTGGCCCGCGCAGCGGCCCCCGCGCCTCACCGCTGCATCGAATCCATCAGGTCGTCGCTCGTCGCCTGGTTCGACAGCAGAAGCGCCACCGGGCGCAGGGCGGGAACGTGCGCGAAGGTCACGAGCACCGACACGGTCATCGGTACTGCCAGCAGCGCCCCCGCCACGCCCCAGATCCACCCCCACAGGAGGATCGCCACCAGCACCACCACGGGAGAGACGGCGACCTGCCGGCCTTGAAATCGCGGGTCGAGGAAGTTGCCGATGATCTGCTCGATGGCTAACAGCCCCACCGATACCAGTGCCGCCGTCTGCAGGTCGCGGGTGACGAGCGCGTAGAGCGCCGGCAGCACGCCCGAGATCACCGAGCCGAGATTGGGCACGAAGCCGAGCAGGAAGGTGATGACCCCCCAGACGAGCAGCAGATCGAGCCCGAAGAGCCAGAGCCACCCCACGTAGAGCAAGGCCGAAAGCAGCCCCATCGCGGCCCGCACCAGCAGGAAGCTCCGCAGCTTGCGCGACACGGTGTCGAGCGCATGCTGCCACGAGGCGTCGCCCGCGGGCCAGAGGCCCCCCAGCTTGCGTCGCCATGTCGGCCCCTCGCTGAGCGCGAGCAGCACGAGGAACACGACGATGATCGTGGCGCCGACGAAGGTGCCGACCGCCCCCGCGATGCGCCGGGCGAGGCTGGTCGAGGCCTCGACCGCCCAAGTCGCCGCGGTCGAGCCCGCCTGGTTGACGAGGTCGCTCAGCGACTGCGGCAGCATCGGGGCGGAAAAGGCGGTCGTGCCGTCGTCTGCACCGCCCTGGCCGTTTGCCTCGGCGTCTGTTGCGCCCGCCGAGGATTCATCGGTCGCACTGCCTGCGCCGTCGCCGGCCGGCGCACCGCCGTTCTTCGGCTGCTGCCCCTCGCGGGTGCCGGATGGGGTGGCGTCGCCGGTCTCGCCCGACCCCTCCGAGGCGGCGGCAGTTGGCGGTGTCGCCTCGGCGTCGCCGCCACTGTAGATCATGCGATCGACGCCCATCTCCTGCAGGCCGGGGGGCAGCAGGTCTTCCAGCGCGCCGGTGATGCGCGGCATCTCGTCGATCACCTGACGGGCGGAGTAGATCAGGCCCGCGAAGAACACGGCGAGCGAGAGCAGCAGCAGCCCGACCACCGCGGCGCGCCCCAGCCAGGCGAGTGGGCGCGGCAGGCGGCGCGCGATCGAGCGGTCGAGCGGCGCGAGCACGACCGCGATCAGGATGGCCGAGACGATCGGCACGGTCACGACGGCCGACGCGCGCAGGGCCCAGCCGAGCAGCAGCGCAAGGATCGCCGCTCCCACCCAGAGCGAGGCCGGCTGTCCCGCGGCGGCGCGCGGGCGGTCGGAGTGGGGGGCGATTTCGGGCATGGGCGCTCCGGCTCGGTCGAAAGATGGCGGCAGGACGCGCCCCCGAGCCGTCCGCCGCGCCAGGGATCGCCCCGTATCGGCGGTGTGAACCGGTCTGTCGGGGGGATGTTCCGTGGCGCGCGGCCCGCTGCGGTCAGGCCGGCTTCGGCGCCTCGTCGCGCACAAGGTCTGCCGCAGAGAAGGGGCGACGTCGGAAGGCCAGACACGCCACGAAGGTATCCCCGTCGGGCCCGGATGCCTGCGTGCCCCCGAGCTGCCGGGCGAAGCCCGCGATCAGCCGCCGCCCGAGCCCTTCCGGTGCCGTCTTCGCCTCGCCGGGGGGAGCGTCAGGCGGCGCGTCGTGCCCGGCGGAGTTCTCGACCCGCAGCAGCACACGCCCCGGCGCGCCGTCGGCGCCGCCCTCCTCCTCCAGCGTGATGCGGATCCAGCGGCGGCCCTGACTGTCGGGCGTCGCGTATTTCAGCGCATTCGTCACCGCCTCGACGGCGAACATCGTGGCCGGCAGGCTCTGGTCCGGCGTCATCCGGACGGGCGCGAGCGCGGTGTCGATCTCGGGCAGGGACCGTGCCCCGGTCCCTTCGGGGCGGGCGGTCGCGACCAGCGTCGAGACCACGTCGCGCAGCAGGCTGTCGAACTCCACCTGGCCCACGCTCGACGACTGGTAGAGACGACGATGCACCGTGGCGAGGCTGGCGATGCGGCTGTTGATCCGCTCCAGCGCGCGCTCGGTCTCGTGCGCGTTCGCGGCGCGGACCTGCAGGTTGATCATCGACGAGATGATCTGAAGATTGTTCTTCACCCGGTGGTGCACCTCCTTGAGCAGCACTTCCTGCTCGTGGACGGCGTCGATCAGCCGCTCCTCGTCGCGCCGCAGCCGGGTCGCCATGTCGGCGAACGTTTCCTCGATCAGCGCCAGCTCGCTCGGAAGGCGCCGCCGCATCGGCCAGCGCGGCAGCTCGCGGGTGCGGCCGAAGTGGCGGATGCGGCTGCCGAGCGTGCGCACCGGCCCCATGAGCGACGACTCGATCACGCCGAAGATCAGCGCCAGGCTCGCCAGCCACATCAGCACCGGGTAGGCGGCGGGCCACAGCGTCAGCCCCATGGCGGCCTCGGCCGGCATCGGGCGCGTGCCCACGGCATAGGCTACCCCGTCGACGATCGGCTCCACCGCGTAGTCGCGGCGACGGCCCTCGCCGTCCTCGGCGGTGAAGGTTCCGCGCGCGCGCACCGACAGGTCGCGCGGGTCGAATTCCGCCGGCATGAGCACCCTCGACTCCTCGATGTGGCCGACGGCCCCGAGCGGAACGCCGGTCTCGTCGACCACGGCGAGGGCGATGTCGTTCTCGGTGACGCCGTCGGGCAGATCGATGTCGCGCGCGGAGATCGAGACACTGACATAGCCGAGAACCTGCCCGCCATCGTCGAAGACCGGGTAATGGACGCTGATGACCGGCGCCTTCGACATCGGTCCCTGTTGCGAGGAGGTCGCAAAGACGCGCGGGTCCTGCAGACGTCGCTCGAACTCTGCGTTGCCGGAGAAGTCGCGCGACTCGCCCGTCGAGATGCAGCGCATCACGCCCTCGCGCGGCAGGAAGCCCGCGAAGGAGAAGAGACTGTCGGAGCGATCGACGACGGATCGCACGGTGTCGCGGCAGCTTTCCGTATCCTGCGCCAGCGTCGGCATCGTCGCGGCGAGGGCACGGGCGACGCCCAGCGTCTGTTCGGCGGCGGCAGCCTCGCGTCGGGCGATCTCGGCGGTGATCGCGTGAAAGTTGAGGTCGCGCACCCGCTCCAGTTCGGCCTCGAGCCGGCGGGTCTGCTCGAAGGCGATCACGCCGAGCGGCACGAGCGCGAGCGACAGAAGGATGGCCAGCCGCACCGAGAGGCTGCGGCGCAGCCACAGCCCCCGCAGGCCGTGACCCTGCCGCCCGGCGCGGCCGGCGGCGGCGACGCCGCTCATCGCCTCGGGCCCGGTGTCCTGACCCCGCTCAGAATGCCGAGTTTCCATTCGACGACACGACGGCCGCGGTGGCGTTGTCGGTCAGTTCCAGCGCCTCGGACTCGTCGATCTGCATGAGCTCGGCGAGGCGGGCGCGGCCGCGGTTGAGCCGGCTCTTGATCGTGCCCATCCGAACGCCGCACATCTCGGCCGCCTCCTCGTAGGAGTATTGCAGCGCGCCCACGAGGATCAGAACCTCGCGCTGCTCGTCCGGCAATTGCTCGAACGCCTTGCGGAAATCCTGGTATTGCAGGCGGCCGTCGTGATCGGGCTTGCGCGCGATCTGCGCGGCCATCTCGCCGTCCTCGTCGGAGATCTCGCGCTTGGCCTTGCGCCGCTCGGAGTAGAAGGTGTTGCGCAGGATGGTGAAAAGCCACGCGCGCATGTTGGTGCCGGGCTTGTAGCTGTGGATGTTGGCCCACGCCTTCATCACCGTTTCCTGCACCAGGTCGTCGGCCCGGCTGCCGTTGCGGGTCAGCGAGATGGCGAAGGCGCGCAGCACCTTCATGTTGTCCACCAGCTCCCGCTTGATCTCGGGCGGCACGCGGCGCGTGTCCTCGGGCGGCGCGGCACGGCCGCGCCTCGGAGCGGGCACCAGCGGCTGCGCCCCGAGCGCCGAGGGGTCGTGCACGGGAGGGTCATGCAAGGGCGTGGCCTGGCGCATCGCTGCGGCTGCGGCGGCGCCGCCCGCCTCCGCGGCACTCGGGCGGTCGGTCGTCGGGGTCTCGTCGGTCATGTGTATCCTGTCGGGTCGCGGGTGGGGCCGCTTCATCCGGCGGCGCTGCGCATGGGAGTGGCGACCAGCGCGGCGAGCGCCCTCCCGGCGGGAACGGACGCAGCGCCGACGGAGCGCGCCGACCGATCGGCACCGGGCGCACCCCCGCCACCCTGCGCAGAGCCGCCGGACCCGTTGCCCCCGCCACTCTCGCCTTCATCGTTCTCCGCATCGTCGCGATCAAGGTCTTCGAGTAGCGCACGGAGCCTTTCGGGCAGATCCTGCTCGACGTCCTGCTCGAAGATGCGGCGCAGGTTGTCGTCGATCTGACTCTCCGCCGCCCTCTGGCCTTTTCTGTCGTTCACGGTTCTCGGTCCCCCTTCGATTTCCTGGCTGGAAGCTGGAACAAAACTGCCAAGGGGGCCGTTTGTTCCGCAAACAGGCAGCAAGGATTGAAAAAATGGCCGAGACCGAGACCGGTGCGCCCCTGTCGCAGGTGGTGGGAGACGTCCTGCCCTATCTGCGCCGGCATGCGCGCGCTCTGACCGGGTCGCAACAGGAAGGGGACCGCTACGCAGCCGAGACGCTCGAGGAGATCCTGCGCGACCGCGCGGCGCTGACGCAGGGCGGTCGACCGCCCAAGGTCGCCCTGTTTACCGTATTCCACCGCCTGTGGGAGGAAGCAGGCCGCGCGCCTGCAGCGCCCGCGGGCGCCGAGCGGGGGCCCCGGGCGCAGGCGATGCGGCACCTTTCGCACCTCACTCCGCGCTCGCGCGAGGCGCTGCTGCTCCATACGGTCGAGGAGTTCACGCTCGACGAATGCGCGCAGATCATGGGGCTTCCGCGCGACGAGGTGGCGATCCTTGTCGACACTGCCCGGTCCGAGATGCACGAGGCGGTGCGCGGCCGGGTGCTGGTAATCGAGGACGAGTCGATCATCGCTATGGATATCGAAGCGATCGTGCGCGACATGGGCCACGAGGTGACCGGCGTCGCCGCCACCCGTGACGAGGCGGTGAGGCTCGGCCGCGCCGACCCGCCCAACCTGATCCTCGCCGACATCCAGCTCGCCGACGACAGTTCGGGCATCGACGCGGTCAACGACCTGCTCGAACGTTTCCCCCAGACGCCGGTAATCTTCATCACGGCCTTCCCCGAGCGGCTGCTGACCGGCGAGCGGCCCGAGCCGGCGTTCCTGATCGCCAAGCCCTTCATGCCGCCGCAGGTGATCTCGGCGGTCAGCCAGGCGATGTTCTTCGCCTCCACCGAGACGCTGCGCGCCTGAGGCCGGAGCCGTCGACGACTGGCCAGGAAATCGAGGCCGCCGCGCCGCCTCAGCGCGGGCTGAACTCGGCCCAGACCGGCAGGTGGTCCGAGGCGATGCGCGCCGGCCCGTGCCGCTCCACCCCCGCCGACAGCGGCAGCAGGCCGGGGCCGTGCGCGATCCGGTCGAGCGCGGCGACGGGGCGCGCGGCGTGAAAGCTGCGCCCGGGCGCGAGCACCGAGAAGCCGCTTTCGAGCGCCTCGAGCCCGCGCATCGCGTGCCACTCGTTGAAGTCGCCGAGGATCAGCCCGCGCGCCACCGCATCCTCCGGCAGATGTTCGAGGATCGTGGCGAGCTGCAGCCGCCGCCAGCGCCGCAACAGCCCCAGATGCGTGCCCACGACATGCACTGCGCCGCCGAGCGCGGGCACGTCGATCTCGGCGATGACCGCGCCACGCGGCTCGAGCCCCGGCAGGGGGATGCGCGCGGCGTGGCGCACGGTCAGCCCCGGCGCGACCAGCAGCGCGTTGCCGTGCGAGCCGAGGCTCACGTCGTTGTCGGCCAGCGCGACCACCCGCATCCCCGTCTCGGCCTCGAGCTGGGTGCGAGGCAGGGCGGCGCGGCGCGGCCCGAGGCGCAGATCGGCCTCCTGCAGGGCGATGATGTCGGCGCCCAGGCCCGCGATCACCGACAGCACGCGCGAGGGGTCGCGCCGCCGGTCGAGGCCGACGGCCTTGCGGATGTTCCACGTCGCCACGCGCAGCGCCATGCCCGCCCCTCTAGAGGATCGGCGCGAGAAGCCGCGCGCCGACCGCGCCAACCCGCCGGGGCATCGGTTGCTCCCACAGCCCCGTCTCGAGACGGGCAGCGCGTGCGAAATCGGCTTCGAGCATTGTCTCGACCCGGCCCGCGAACCCCTCGTCGAAAACCACTGCCATCGCCTCGAAGTTGAGGCGGAAGGAGCGGTTGTCGAGGTTGGCGGTGCCCACCGCCGCAACGTGGTCGTCGACCAGCACCGCCTTCTGGTGCATGAAGCCCTCGTGGTAGCGCCACACCTCGACACCGGCCTCGCGCACCTCGTCGAAATAGGCGAACGCGGCGAGCCAGGGCAGGTAATGGTCGATCGCCTCGGGCACCAGCAGGCGCACCTCGACGCCGCCCAGGGCCGCGACCTTCAGCGCCGACAGCGTGTCGCCGTCAGGCACGAAATAGGGCGAGGCGATCCAGATGCGCCGCTGCGCCGCCCCGATCAGCGACAGGAACATCAGCGCGCCCGATTCCATCCGGTCGGCGGGGCCCGAGGGCACGAGGATCGCCGTGCTGCCGCCCTCGCGGCCCGGCGCGTCCCATTCGAGGCGGTCAATCAGGCGCTCGCCGGTGGCCCAGTGCCAGTCCTCCACGAAAATCAGCTGGAGTTGCGAGACGATCGGCCCCTCGACCCGCAGATGCGTGTCGCGCCACGGCGCGAGCGGGGCCGGACCGCGCCCCATGTATTCCTCGCCCACGTTGAGCCCGCCCAGAAACGCGACCCGGCCGTCGGCGACGACCGTCTTGCGGTGATTGCGGTAGTTGAGGCGAAACCGGTTGCGCGAGCCGCGCAGGGCGCCGGGCTCGTAGATCTGCACGCCGCCCTCGCGCAGCCGGTCGCGGAAGCGTCGGGTCAGGCCGAAGCTGCCGACGGGATCGTAGAGCAGGCGCACCTCGACACCCCGCGCCGCAGCCGCCAGCAGCCGCTCCGACAGCGCGGCGCCGACGGGATCGTCGCGCAGGATGTAGAATTGCACGAGCAGGGTCTCCCGCGCCGCGTCCATCGCCTCGAACAGCGCCGGAAACGTCTCGTCGCCGTCGATCAGCAGACGCAGGTCGTTGCCCGTCACGACCGGCAGGTCGGCCAGCGCCTCCATCCGCCGCATCAGCGCGGTTCGCTCGGAAGGCGCGTGCTGCGCGCCGTGCAGTGCGATGCCGGCAGAGACCTGCTGGCTGTCGCGCCGGGCGATGGTGTAGCCGCGATACCGGTGATGCCCGAAGAAGGCGTAAAGCGGCACCGCGGCATAGGGCGCCGCGAGCAGGAACACCGCCCAGGCCACGGCGCCCTGCGCGGTGCGTGCGTAGGCGGCCGAGCGCCAGACGCAGTAGAACGCCGTGATCTGCAGGACGGCGCCCGCGATGACGAGAAGGCTGACGGTCATGCGGCCATGTCTGGCGGGGGGCGCAGGCTTGTCAATGAGCACGCTCAGGGCTTGCGACCGAGCGTGTCGGCCATGTAGGCGCCCCGCTCGCCCATCGGGCGCACCTTGCCGCGCGTCGTGTCCCGGCGGGTCTGGTGCTCCATCTCGGCGTTGAGCTGCGCGCCCACGAGCACCACGAAGCTCGACAGCCACATCCACAGGAGGAGTATGACCACCCCGGCGATGGCGCCGAAGGTAGGCTCGTAGCTGCCGAAGTTGCGCACGAGGAAGGAAAACACAAGCGACCCGCCCAGCCAGACGACGGTCGCGGCCACCGCGCCGGGGCTCACCCAGCTCCATCGCGGCGGGCGGCGCGCCGGCCCGTAGCGGTAGAGCAGGGCGAGGCCCGCCAGCACGAGCAGCACGATCAGCGGCCAGCGCCCCCACCTGACGATCAGGTCGGTGCGGTCGCCCAGGCCGACCGCCTCGGCCAGCGCGGGCACCGCGACCGTCAGTCCCAGCGCGAGCAGGGCAAGCGTCATCAGCACCGCCGTCAGCCCCAGCGAGACGACGTTGCGCACCACGATGTTGCGCGTCTCGTGCTCGGCATGGGCCATGTTGATGCCGTCGATCAGGTTGTCGACGCCGCGCGAGCCGAAGAAGAACGAGATGGCGAGCGAGATCAGCGCGGTCAGCCCCAGCGTGCCGGTCTGCCGCTCTGCCAGCCGGGCAGCCTGGTCGCGGATCACCTCGACCGGCTGCGAGGGCGCGACGCGGCCGAGCCCCGCGATCTGCCGCTCGACGATGCCGGGCTCGAACAGGATGCCTGCGAGCGAGGCGAGCGTTGCAAGCGCTGGGAACAGCGACAGCAGCCCGAAGAAGGCGACACCCGCCGCCATGAGCGAGACGTAGTCGCGCGCGATCCGGGCGCGGACGCGCAGCAGGATGTCGCGCCACCCGGCCGGCGGGATGCCCCGCGGCCGCCACGCTGCCCGGCCCCGCCCCGCCATGTCGCTGCCGGCGCGATCGCTGGCGGGCGCGGTGGCGGGCTCGGCGCCCGGCGTCGGGTCGCCGTCCGGGCGGTCGGTTCGTTCCTCCTGCGCCAGATCGGCCCGGTCGGGCGCGATGCGGGGACGCTGTTCTTCGGGTCGGCGGGCCATCAGCGGCGGGCCATCAGCGGCGGGGCGGCACGGCCTCGCCGAACTCGGCCCGCAACAGGTCGATGTTGCGCAGGTTGCCCTTGAAGCCGATGTCGAAGAGGTCGCCCACCAGCGGCACCGAGCCGATCACGTAGTCGATGCCGGTGTTCACCGCCATCCTGCCCAGCGTGCTCTTGCGAGCGCCCAGCTGGTGGCCGCGCACGATCATGTAGGCCGAGGGCAGGGCGGCCAGCGTGTCGCCGATGACGGGGATCAGGCCGATCAGCCCGTCGATGCCCACGCGAAAGCTTGTGAGGGGAATGCGGAACCGCGCGTCGAGCGTGTGTGCCAGCCGCGCGAGGCGGGCGAGCTCGTGCTGGCGCTCGCGGTCGCGCGCGGCCTGGCTCGGCGTGACGGGGTCGATATCGTGGCGAGCGCCGTGTGTCGCGTTGGCGCCGCGGTCGCGCCGTCCGTCCTGGCGGGCGAGGGTCTGTTGCATGCCGTGTCCTTTCGTCGGCGGGCCGGTGCGGGCGGCGCGCGGCGGCGCGGCAGGGCCGTGCGGTTCTATTCGTCGTCCTCGCCGGCATCGATTGCGGCGCCGTCGGGCGCGGGCACGGGCGTCGCCTGCTCGTCCGCGGGAAGGCGCGGCAGGATCAGCACGACGACGATGAGGACGGCCGCGACCCCCAGCGCGACGGCGATCCCGACGAGCGCGGGCAGATGCCGCCTCGCCTCCTTTTCGGTGTCGTGTCCGGGTGATGACATGCGTCTCCTCCTGTGCCGAGGCGCCAACGTGCCCCGCGCGCAGAGGTTCCCCTTGCCGCATGGGGGCGCTGCCCTGCCGCACCGGCGCGGCCGCCGGAACATTGCCGGCCGCGCCGCGTCATTCCCGCGTGAGATCGCCGACGCGAGGGAGGGGTGTTTCTTGATGGCCGAACGCACCAGGGCGGCTCGGCGCCAGATCGCCGTGGAGGAGGATGGCGGCGGCCTGTCGGGCGGGTTCGATGCGCGTGGCGACGGCCCCGACGCGCTGCCCGACCTGCGGGTCATGCTGACGGCGCGCGAGGCGTTTCCCTTTCTCGAGCACATGTTCCTGACCGCGCAGAGCCGCGTCTCGTGCGGGTTTCGCGTGTTCGACCCCGAGACGCCGCTCGTCTCCGACGAGGCTCGCGCGGTGGGCGAAAGCTGGAGCGATCTGGTCGCCCACACCCTTGGCCGCGGCGTGCGCGTCTCGCTGGTGCTGAGCGATTTCGACCCTGTCGGCGCGCCGATCATGCACCGCATGACCCACCGCAGCATCCGGTCGTTCCGAGAGGCGGCCGAGGCGGCGGGCGCGGCCAGGGGCCTCGAGATCGACGCGCACCTGCACCCGGCCAGGGCGGGGTTGCCCTTTCGGCTGCTCTTCGCCCCGCTCGCGCGCCGCTATCTCGCGCGTATCGCGGAGGGGCTGGAGGCGCAGGGGGAGCGCATCCGCAACGCGCGGCTGGCCGACAGCCCGCGCCTTGCCCGCCTGCTCGAGATGCGAGGCGGCAGGCTGCGGCCGCGCCGCCTCGCCCTGCCCGTGCTCTCGACCTGCACCCACCACCAGAAGGTCGCCGTGGCGGATGGCGAGCGGCTCTATGTCGGCGGGCTCGACCTCGACGAGCGGCGGCTCGACACGCTCGACCACGACCGCGCCGCGGGCCGCACCTGGCACGATGTGGCGCTGGCGTTCACCGGCCCCGTCGCGGCGCATGCCGAGGCCCATCTCGACGCCTTCCGCGACGAGGTGGCCGGGCATGCCCGCCCGCCCGCGCGCGACGGCTTCCTGCGCACGCTGTCTCGGCGCCGCCGGGGCCTCGGCGCGCTGCGATTCGGGCCACGGCCCCTCGTCTCGGAGGTGCACGACCGCACGCGCGCGGCCCTCGCCCGCGCCGAAGAGCTCGTCTACCTCGAGTCGCAGTTCCTGCGCGACGTGCACTTCGCCCGGGCGCTCGCCCGGCGCGCGCGCGAGGCGCCGCACCTCGGACTGATCGTCGTTCTGCCCGCCGCGCCCGAGGATGTGGCCTTCCTCCACGATACCGGGATCGGGCAACGCTTCGGCGAGCACCTGCAGGCCAAGAGCGTCGACATCCTCGCCCGCGCTTTCGGCGAGCGGGCGGCGTTCGTCTCTCCGGCACAGCCGCGCGGCGTGGCGCCCGACGGCACGCGCGCGGTGCTCTGGGGGGCGCCGATCGTCTATGTCCATGCCAAGGTGTCGGTGGCCGACGGGCACACCGCGATCGTCTCCTCGGCCAATCTCAACGGCCGCTCGCACCACTGGGATACCGAGGCGGGCGTGGCGCTGCGCGACCCCGCGCAGGTAACGCTCCTGCGAGACCGGCTGATGGCGCACTGGCTGCCACGCGACGTGGGCCAGGAGTTCCACGACCCCGCGCGCGCGCCGGCGGCGTGGCGGCGGCTGGCGGAGACGAACCGCGCGAGGGCACCGCACGAGCGGCAGGGATTCCTGTTGCCCTATCCGCAGCGCGCGCCGCGCCGCTTCGGCCGGCCGGTGCCGTTCCTGCCGCAGAACCTTATGTAAGCGCTCGGCGTCGCCGCAGGCCTGCAAAGCCGCCCGCGGATCGCCTCCGGACGGGGCGCAGCCGAACCGGCCATCCGTCGGGGCGGAGGGCGACCCGGCTGCCGGCGAGGCCGGCCGGCTCGACGGTGCGCCGGATCGGGCGCGATGCGCCCGGCGCGTGCGTCCGGCTCAGATGGCCGCCTCGAGCGAAGGGCGCGCCGCCCGCCCCTCGGCCCGCGCCCGCGCGGCGGTGACCAGCGCGGCGAAGATCCGCCGCTGCGCGCGCTGGTACAGCAGGTGCTCGGGGTGCCACTGGACGCCGAGGGCGAAGGGCGGCTCGGGCCGCTCGATGGCCTGCACCATGCCGCCCTCGTCGTGCGCCGCCACCCGCAGCCCCGTGCCCAGCCGGTCGACCGCCTGGCTGTGCAGCGCGTTCACCTTCATCTCGTCGCGTCCCGAGAAGGTGGCGAGCCAGCTGCCCCTGACGGCCCGCACCCGCTTGCGCGGCAGGATGGTGCGGGTGCGGCGCGAGCCGGGGAAGGCGGCGTAGGCGTCGGCGTGCAGCGTGCCGCCGAGGGCCACGTTGAGCATCTGCGCGCCGCGGCAGATGCCGAGCACGGGGATACCGTGGCCCAGCGCCTCCTCCGCCAGCCGCTGCTCGAGGGCGTCGCGCTCGGGATCGAGCCGCGCGTCGGCCCACAGCTCACCGCCATAAAGCATGGGCGAAATGTCGTCGCCGCCGCCGATGATCAGCCCGTCGACATCGTCGAGATCGGCCGGTCGCCCGGTGCCCCAGCGCACACCGCGTGCGCCGGCCACCCAGAGGTTGAGCGCGACGAGCGGAAAGATCCGCCAGCCCGAGCGGGCAGAAGTGGTCACGGCGATGCGCGGCTGGGTGGCCCTCATGCCCGGCCCGGCGCCTCGGGCGCCAGATCGGCCAGCGGCCCCAGCGCCGAGGTCACCGCATCGACCGTGGCGCGCCCGTCGAACAGGGCCGGCCACGCCGGTTGGTTCGCGCGCAGCGTGGCGAGCTTCGCCGCAAGGGCGTCGTCGGCCGCCACCCGTTCCACCAGCACCCAGCGGCGCCAGTCGTAGCCGAGCGACCATCCGGCCTCGTCGATCCGGCTCTCGGGCATCCGGAAATGATAGGCCGGCCGCGCCGAGACCGGGCCGCCCGCGGCCGCGTGCCGGGCGAAGCGCCCGGGCGCGAGATGGGCGTAGGCCGGCAGCAGGTCGAGCCCGTGGTTGCGGCTGTCGAGATGCGCGTCGATGAGGTCGAACAGCGCCTCGGGCGCGGCGTCGGGCGCAAGACGCGCCAGCGCGTCGCCGAAGGCGCGCGGGAAGGGCTGGGTAAAGGGCAGCACCCGCCGGCTCATGTCGAGCGGATCGCGCGCCCTCAGCCAGGGCTCGAGCAGGGCGAAGGCGCGGGCGACGCGCGGCATGTCCCGGCCGCTTTCGGGATCGGCCAGAGCGATGTTGAGGTGCAGGCCGAAGCCGTGCAGCATGTGGGCGCGCGAGCCCTCGGCCCCGGCGGAGGCGAGCGCCGCCACCAGCGCGTCGAGCCGGGCGAGATCGGCCTGCGCCACCGGCTCGGTCACGATTTCGATGGGCACGACCTGCCGGGCGAGCGCCACGCCAGCCTTGGCGGCGGCGTCGCTCCCCTCGGGGCGGAGGGCGGTGTCGAGGTAGATCTTCACCGTGCCGAGCGCGCTTTCGTGGAGCCGCCATTCGCCGGCCGAAAGCCGGGTCAGCCCCCCACCGAGCACATCCCCGGCGATCAGCGCGGCGCGCTCGGGCGGCAAGGCGCCGAATTCCAGCTCGACCCCCACGCGGCGCGGCGCGCCCGGCCCCTCGGGCAGGTCGGGCAGTGGCGGAAGGTGCGCGTCGGGCGCCGCACGGGGGGAAGACTCGGGATGCATCGGATCAGTATACGCTCCTGCACGCCCCGCGCAGCGCGATGGTTCCGCGCGGCCGGGCCGCCGCGGGCGGCCCTTCGGCTCCGGTCATGCGGCCGGCACAGGCCGGAACATCGCCGCCGGCTGTCCGGTTGTCACCGGTGATGCGGGGCGGGCCGCCCCGCGCCGCGCCGATGCCACTGCACGAGAAAGGAGGCCCCCCATGCCGAGGCTCGCTACCATCCTTGCGGTCGCCGGTTTTGCCGCCGGTCTCGCCAGCGCCGCTTCGGTCGCCGCGCTGGCCGACGATCCCGCGCCGGTGCACCCGGCGCCCTCCGAGCCCGCCACGGCCGCCTGAGACGGGCCGCCGCGGTCGCGGCGCCGCCGGACAGGGTCGGCGCGCCGCGGGAACCCTACCCGTCGCCGGCGGTTCGAGTGCCGAGATCGCCCGTGGCAGGCGTCCCGTCCCACGCGCGCCGGGCGCCGCCACCGCCCCAGGAGAGAGGAGAGATCCACATGGCCCGGAACCACCCTTCCCGGCAAGGCGACCCGCATGGCCGCCCCCAAGACGGCGATGACACGTCCGGCCCGCCCCATCGCCACCCGCCCGATCCGGGCGACCGTGGCGCGCCGCCCCCCGCCGCCGATCCCCGTCCGGGCGCAACGACTGACGCCGGCGGTGACCCCGTGGGGGAATCCCGGCAGCCCGACGCGGCAGAGCCATTTCCGCATCCGCACGTGGTGATTGGCCAGACCGCGCCGCCGGAGAGTTACGATCCCGACAGCGTCGCCCGGAAGGAGGTCGAGGCGCGCCATCCCAACCCCCAGACGCGCCCTTCGCCGGGGCGAGAGCAGGATCTCATCCGGGGCGAGTTGCTCGAGGATCCCGACGCGCGTCGCGGCGGGCCGCTCCGGTTCGGCTTCATCATTCTCGCGGTCGTCGTGGTCGTAGCCCTCGTGGTCTTCCTGTTCTGAGCCGGGCCCTAGCCTTGCCGGACACGCTCTGCGCCGGGCAGGGAACAGCGCAACAGCGCGACGGTTGACAGGCAGAGACCCTGCAAGGGCCTTTTCGAAAGGAGTCATGTCATGCTGGAAATCGGAGGAATCGGCGGCTTCATCGTGCTGGTTCTCGACATCTGGGCGCTCGTGTCGATCGTCGGCTCCAACGCGACGACCGGCTCCAAGGTGCTATGGTGCCTGCTGGTCATCCTGTTGCCACTGATCGGGTTCCTGATCTGGCTGGTCGCCGGCCCCCGCTCTGCCCCCAGCGTGTCGCGCCGCTGATTGCGCGTCGCGCAATTTGGCCGTCAGGCGAGTGAGTTCTGCGCTTTTGTCCCGCGCGCGGCTCACTCCGCATCGCGGATGCGGCGCGAGAGACGTTTAGCGCTCTGGCGAAGCGGGGGTGAGTCGGGCCGGAGCAGGTGTGTCGTACATATCCGGCGCGGCCGACTGGCCCGCGGATGGGGTGCTGACAGATGGGGTGTTGCTTGACGCCAACCTCCCGCCGCGCCGGGCTCGCGCCTGCGCTGCAGCTATGCGGGCGCTCTGTTCCGCCCGCTCGGCCGGGTCGCGGCGGCGCGGCGTCTTCGGACCGGCCGTGTCGGGACCGAAGGCGAGCCACGCCACCCCTGCCGCGATCATCGCCACGGCGACGGGATTGCGGCGCGCCATCCGGAGGGCAGCTTCCAGCAGATCCCCTCCCTCGTCCTTCAGCGCGTGCCCGACTCCCTCGGCCAGCACGCGCGGCGAGGCCCGGTCCTGAAGCGCGTCGAGTGTCGCGGCCAGATCGTCGCGGCGAGCTTCGATGTCGCGTTCGATATCGTCGGGGCGTTCTCTTCTGCCGTCAGTCATGGTCGCGCGCCCCCTCTCTTACGGTCTGCACGTCCTTTCGCACGTTGCCGGCCACCCGCTCGGGCCCGAGCTGCACTCGGCTCAGGGCCGACCGCGCGCCGGCCGCAAGCGCCAGCGCGACGAGCGCCAGCACGCCGCCGACGATCACCGCCGAAAGCCACGCGGGCAGGGTCGTCTCCTGCGAGATGACGGCGACGAGCGCAGCCGACAGCACGTCGACGGCACCGAGCGCCAGCACCAGCGCGCCGACGATCAGGCCGATCGCGACACCCACATGGCGCAGCGACCGGTCGGCTTCCGCGCGCGCGAGGTCGAGCTCGCGCCGCATCAGCTCGCGCACCTGGTCGAGCGCGCGCGCGACAAGCCGCGCGGTCGAGGGCGCCTCGGGCGAAGGCTGCCCCGTCGCCGTCTCGCCCCGCGGCTCGTCCTGCCGGGCTTCGGTGGTGGTGCCGCTCATTTTCCGGCCGCCTCCGCGGTGCGCATGCCGGCCGCCGAATCGCTGCCCTGCGCCTGCACGGTGTCGGCCCCGACGCCCTGCCCATCGTCAGGGCCAAGCTCCGCAGTATGGCCCGTCTCATCCCGGTCTGAGGCGTCGTCGAAGCGACCGTCACCCCGCGGTGCGGCGCGGGCGAGCCGCGCGGCGGCAAAGCCGATGGCTGCCGCGCCGGCGAGGAAGGTCAGCGGGTGACGTTGGGCAAAGCGGGTCACGTCGTCGGCGACGCTCTCGAGATCGGCCCCGCGCAGGCTGCGCGCGGTGTCCTCCAGAAAGGCCGACACGCCTTCCAGAGCGTGCGCCGGGATCGCCCCGTCGGGGTAATCGCCGGCGGCGTCTTCGGCGGCGGCGGCGGCCCGCTCGGCCTCGGCGGCGGCGTGGTCGGCGGCGCGGCCGACCTGGGCATTGGCCTCGTCGCGAGCGATGCGGCCAGCATCGCGCACCGCGTCGCTGGCATGGTCGCGCACGTCCCGGGCGGCCGAGCGGATTTCTTCGCCCGCCCGGCGCGCTTCCTCGCTGGCCTCGCGCCGGGCGCGGTCGGCCGCTTGCGCGGGGTCGTCGCTGGTGTCGGCAGGTGTCATGGCTTGAGACTCCTCCATCGGGCGGTTGCGGGTCGGGGCCTGCGGGCCACGCTGCGTCAGGGCGGGAAACCGGCGTCGCGGCGGCTTGTTCCCCGTGCCCGTTGTTCCCCGGTCCCGCCCCGCACGCGAAGGCGCCCCGTGCCTCAGTCGAGTCGGGGCAGCAAGGCGAGCCAGGCGCGTGCGTCGGCCTCGGTGTCGAAGGCGCGCGCGTCGACCGGCAGGAGCTTGCCTATACCCTCGATCATGTCGGCCGCGCCCTCTGGCGCCCCGGTGACCACGCAGGCACGCATGTTCCATAGCGAGGCGGTGCGCGCCTTGAGCGAGGGCAGGGTCGCGCTTGCGCCGGTCTCGGCGCCCTCGAACCGGTCGAGGCTCGGCAGCAGGTCGATTGCGTCGTGGCGGTCGAAGGCCTTGCGCACCCGCGTGTCGAGCATGGGGCACGCGTTTTCAGGTTGCTGGAACGGAAGCGCCCCGCCGGTCAGGGCCGGCGGGGCAATGTCTGTGCGGTCGGTCCGGCGTTCGGCTGGGCGATTACCACCAGTTCTCTTCGACCTCGGGCATCTGCTCGATATCTTCTTCCGTCAGACGCGTGACGTAGTTGTAGTGTCCGTTCGCGTCACCGGGCGAACCGACGCGACGCACGTCGTCCATCGTCAGCAGAACGGTGTCGTCGCCGATGTCCAGAAAGCCGCCATGGCTGACCACGAGACCGACCTGGTCGCCGTCGGGATTGAGGACGACGTCGGTGATGTTGCCGATGTTTTCCCAGTCGCCACCGAGTTCGTCGAACATCTCTGCGTCGGCCCAGTCCTCGTCGCTCCAGTCGTTGCCGGTCGCGGTGTAGACATCGCCGCCGACGATCTCGGACGTGCGGATCATGTTCCGCAACTGGTTCTCGCTGCCCATGGTGCCGCTCGCATGTTGCGAGCCGTCCTCCATCATGGTCTCTCCACCCTCGGACTCCATCTCGGTGCCCTGGGCCATCTGCTCGCCGCCCTGGTTCTCGTTGCCCTGGGCCGAGTCGCTCTCCGACATGTTGGTGTCGGCGAAGGCGGGCGCGGCCAGAAGCGTGGCGGCGGACGCGAGAAGCGTGAAGCGTGTCATGTGTCCTCCTTTTCGCATGGCGTATCGTTTACGTTGCCATCGTCCAACGTGACCGTCCGGGTCGTGTTCCTGCCCCCGGTGCCTTTCGGCCCGCGCCCGGACCGGACGAGTTGTCAGGGCCGGGTGACGGCTCGCGAGGCCTCGGGACGCTGGACCGACCGCCGGTGCGGCAGCGCTTCGCGCACCCTGCCCCTCTGGCGCGATGAACGCTCCCATGTCACGGCCTCGCGGCTCGCGCTGTCCGAACAGGCACGAGCGGGGCCGCGCCGCGCCCGCCGATGCAGCACCCAAGCGGGGGGAAGGGGAACAAGCCCCCCCAAGCTGCGTTTCGCCCCCCGACAGACAGACCACCCGCATCAGCACGCGAAAGGACGGACACCGCCATGCCCGCACCCGCGACCGACGACACCGGCAAGACACCCCGCCCGCCGAACCGCCCCGGCCGCCGCTGGAGCGGCAGGCTCGGCGACTGGATCGGCGGCTGGCTGCCGGGCCCCGCCCCGCAACACCGGCCGATCCCGTTGCCCGTCGAGCGGCCCCGCCCGCGCAGGGGGCACTGAAGCGGCAGAGCGACGCCGACGATGGCGGCCCGCTGCCGCGAACCCCACCGGCGCCGCCCGCCACGGACGCTTGCCCGCCCCGGACGCTTGAAGGAGACGAGACATGATCGACCCCACCGACCGCACCCCGGAGCCGTTCCGCCATGCCGGAGACAGCCAGCAGGCACCGGAAAGAACTCATTCCGCCGGGCTCGCGACGACACGCTTCAGCCACGCGCATGGCCGCACGCCGGAAGACAGTTTCTGGCGCGCCTACGAGGACGATCTTCACGAGGCCGAAGCGCGCTTGCATGACGACCATTTCGAGGATTTGGACGACGACGAGCATGACGATGGGTGGGCCGAAGGGCTCGGCCGTGGGCTGGCCCGCCGCGGCTCGGGCATCGGCCACGCCGTTATCGAGACCGCGCGCCGCAACCCCGTGGGCACCGCGCTCGCGGCGGCTGGCGTGGCGCTGATGTTTGCCCCCCGAGTCGAACGCGATGATGTGCGCCACGCAGTCCGCACCGCGCGGCAGCGTGCCGAGGCTGCCGGCCTCCGGGGCCGGGCACGCGCCCGCTCGCGCGTCGCGCCCTACGAGCGCCGGATGCGCGAGGGCGCCGACGCGGCGCAGCGCCGGATGGAACGCGCCCGCGACGAGATGAGCCGCCGCTACGACCGGCTGCGCGGGCATGTCGAAGCCGGCACGGAGGAGATGTCGTCCGAGGCGCGCAACCGGGTGGTGGCCGCCCGCATGCGGGCGATGGAGGCGCGAGATCGCTTCCTCGACGCGTCGGACCGCGCCCGCCACCGTGCCGACCACGCCCTGCGTGACGGGTCGGAGAGCGCTCGCGAGGCTTATCGCGACCACCCGCTGCTCGTGGGCACGCTCGCCGCCGCCCTCGGCGCGGCGGTCGGCGCCGCCCTGCCCCGCTCGCGCTTCGAGGACGACCGCCTGGGCGACCTGTCGGCGCGGCTGATGGACGAGGCCGAGGAGATCTACCGCCACGAGCGCGCGCGCATCGCCGACGCCGCCCGCGGTGCCCTGAACGAAGCCCGCGAGATGGCTACGGAGACGGTCGAGAGCGCGCGGCAGAGTATTCCCGACGGCGAAGATGTCGTTCGGGAGGCCGAGCACCGGCTGCGTCAAGGCGCGGCCCGTGTCGCCGAAGGTGCCCAGTCGGGTGCCCGGCGCGAGACCGGAGGCTGATGCCTGGGCCTTCGGTCTCTCAAGTTCCCTTCCCGACTTGCCCCGCGCCCCGGCGCGGGGCTCTTTTTTTTGGGTGCGTCACCCGCGGCGGCCTGCCCGGCCGGGCGCCTTGCGTCCGCCCCACAAGGCGGTAGACCGGCGGCCATGCACGACGCGCCCGCCCGCACCCTGCCCGAGATCCTCGCCGACCGGATCGAGCGCGGCCTGCTCGCGCCCGACCCCGCGCAGGAGGCGGCCGCCGCGCCGCTGGAACGCATCCGGGCCGAGATTGCCCGCCCCCCGCCGCCGCCGAAGAAAAGCCTGCGCGGTCTCTTCGGCAAGGCGCCGCGCCGCGATCCGGTGCGCGGCCTCTACCTCTGGGGCGGGGTGGGGCGCGGCAAGTCGATGCTGATGGACCTGTTCTTCGAGGCTGCGCCCATCGAGCGCAAGCGGCGCGTCCACTTCCACGCCTTCATGCAGGAGATCCATGCCGGCCTGCACGAGGCCCGAAAGACGGGGGTCGACGACGCCATCCTGCCCGTGGCCGGCGACGTGATCGCCCATGTCGACCTGCTCTGCTTCGACGAGATGCAGATCACCGACGTCGCCGACGCGATGATCGTGGGCCGCCTCTTCGAGCAGCTCTTCGCGGCGGGGGTGACGATGGTCACGACGTCGAACCGCCCGCCCCGCGACCTCTACAAGGACGGGATCAACCGCGAGGTCGTCCTGCCCTTCATCGCCCTGATCGAGGCGCACATGGAGGTGTTCGAGCTCGCGGCCGACCGCGACTACCGTCAGGGGCGCCTCGCCGGCGCGCGCACCTACTTCACGCCCAACGACCACGAGGCCCGCGCCGCCGTCAACGCGATCTGGGACGACCTGCTCGACGGCGGCGAGCCGCACCCGCTGGTGCTGCGCGTGCAGGGGCGCGACGTGAAGCTTCCCGCCTTCCGCAACGGCGTGGCGCGGGCGGGCTTCTTCGATCTCTGCGGCCACCCGCTGGGGCCGGCCGACTACCTGGCGATCGCGCAGGCCGTGCGGGTTCTGGTGCTGACCGACATCCCCCGGCTGTCGCGCGACAACTTCAACGAGGCGCGCCGCTTCGTGACGCTGGTCGACGCCCTCTACGAGGCGCGCGTGCAGCTGGTCTGCACGGCCGCCGCGCCGCCCGACTACCTCTACATCGAGGGCGAGGGCAGCTTCGAGTTCGCCCGCACCGCGAGCCGGCTCATGGAGATGCAGTCGGAGGGCTGGGGCGCCTGATCGGCCGTGTCCATGCGGCGCGCCTTGCGGCGCATTCCCCTGGGTTTGCGCCCGTTCCGGGCGCGCGCCTCCGGCGGGGATATTTCCGGCACAATGAAGCTGGGAGGCGGCCCCCGTGAGCGAGGTGGCCCCGGTGGGCGGGGCAGTCGGCGGGTGAACGCGGGCCGCGCGCTGTGCCGTCAGGTCGCGATCTCGGGCAGTACGGCGCGCTGGCCGACGCGGATGCGGTCGGGCGAGGAGAGGACCCGGCGGTTGGCCTCGAAGATCTGGGTGAAGCGGGACGCATTGCCGTAGATGCGCCGGGCGATGGCGCCGAGGCTGTCGCCGGACTGGACGGTATAGAACAGCGCGTCCTCCGCGCGCTCGGCGCCCTGAACGACTCGCACGTCCACGCCCGCGACCTCGCCCGCGGTCTCCAGCGTGGGGCGCTGGACCGGGGTGGGCGTGCCACCGGTCTTCTGCGCGATGTCGGCGATGAGCGTTGCGGTGTCGAAGCGGCGCTCGGGCGTGCGCAGGGCCGAGGGCGCGGCGATCCGGCCGCTCTCGGCGGCCTCGTTGAGAAGGTCGTCGATATCGGCGTCGCTGCCTTCGTGCGCGAGGGCCCGTTCGATAAGCGTGGCGAGGTCGGCAGCGGCGGGTTCGGCAGCAGTGGGTTCGCCCGCGGCGGCAGGCGAGGCGCCCCGCGCCTCGGCGAGAAGGGCCGCGACGTAGGCGTCGCCCGTGTCGGCCTGCATCGACTGCTGGATCAGACCCGACAGGTCGGGGCGCTCGGGAGCCGCCGCGGCAGCGGGTGCGCCGAGGCTCGTCAGCACCGCCTGGGTCAGCGCGTCGAGATCGCTGGAGGGCGGCACGGGCGCCGGTGCGGGAGCGGGGGGCGCCCAGGTGGCGCGGGCGAGGCCGGCCACGACGCCGGCAATCATCTGTGCCATGCTGTCGGGGCAGGTCTGGCGTGGCGCACCTCTTGCGCGAGCGCCGGCTGCAGGGCGCAGGCCGCCAGGGCGGCCGCTGCGATCGTCCGCTTCATGTGTATGTCCCCCTCGGACACCACACCATATCTGGGCATAACCGCTGGCAAGGCGGGGTATGCTGGATCCGTGCTGCGAAATGTAGCGGGGGATCACGAAGCAGTCAGAAGATGATTCGCGTTCAGGGAGTGCGATTCGCACAACTGATTCGCGCGCCTCGGAATTGTCCTGCAGCAGGGTCAGGCGGGGCGGGCGTCGCGACCGCTGAGCGCCTCCTGACGGCGCAGGACCGCGCCGGCGAGGTAGAGCGAGCCGAAGACGAGCACGCGGGCCTGCGGCGTCTCGCGGGCGATGGCGGCGAGCGCCGGATCGACGCCTTCCGCCTCGTCTGCCTCGATACCATGGGCGCGGGCGGCGGCGGCAAGCGCCGCGGTCGGCTGGCTGGCGGCCTCGCCGGGCACGGGCACGGCGGTCAGCCGGTCGGCGAGGCCGGCAAAGGGGGCGAGCACTGCGGCGGCGTCGCGCGCGCCCTGCAGGCCGAAGACGAGGTGCAGCGGCCGACCGTCGCCCGCGCGGGCGCGAAGGGTCGCGGCCATCGCGCCAGCCGCATGGGGGTTGTGGCCGCCGTCGAGCCAGAACTCGCCGCCGGGCAGGAGGTCGGCGAGGCCGCCCGCGAGACGCTGCATGCGCGCGGGCCAGCATGCCCCCGTCATCGCCGCCTCGTACACCGCCTCGCCGTGGCCGAGATGGCGCAGCGTGGCGAGCGCGGTGCCGGCATTGGCCACCTGGTGCGGGCCGGGCAGGGCGGGCAGCGGCAGGTCGAGGAGGCTGGTCTCGTCCTGGAATACCAGCCGCCCCCGCTCTTCGCAGACATGCCAGTGCTGTCCCTCGGCGAGCAGCGGGGCGCCGAGGCGGGCGGCACGCGCCTCGATCACGGCGAGCGCGTCGTCGGCCTGGCGGGCGACCACGCAGGGCACGCCACGCTTGAGGATGCCGGCCTTCTCGCCGGCGATCTCGGCCCGAGTCTCGCCCAGGAACGCCTGGTGGTCGAGGTCGACCGGCGTGATGATCGTCAGGTGCGGGCGGGCGACGACGTTGGTCGTGTCGAGCCGCCCGCCCATGCCGACCTCGAGCAGCAGCGTGTCGGCCTCCGCTTCGGCGAAGGCGAGGAAGGCGGCGCAGGTCGTCGCTTCGAAATAGGTGATCGGCTGGCCCGCGTTGGCCGCAAGCGTCCGCTCCAGCACGTCGACCAGCGCGGGTTCCGCGATCTCGACGCCCGCCAGTTCGATCCGCTCGTGGAAGCGCACGAGATGGGGAGAGGTATAGGCGTGCACCCGCTGCCCGGCGGCGGCCAGCCCCGCGCGCAGCATGGCCAGGGTCGAGCCCTTGCCGTTTGTCCCGGCGATGTGGATGACGGGCGGTAGCCTGTCCTGGGGGTTGCCGAGCGCGTCGAGAAGGCGCCACGTGCGGTCGAGCGAGAGGTCGATGGTGCTCGGGTGCAGGTCGCCCATGCGGGCGAGGAGCGCGTCGGAGCCGGCCGCCTCCGTCTCGCTCGCCGTATCGGCGGGACTCATTCGGCGGCGTCCGCCTTCGGGCCCGGCCGCTGGTCGCCCGTCTCGGGGGTGCCCTTTTCCCCCTCCTCCGCCGGGACGTCGGGCTGGGCCTCGGGCACGGCGAGGTCGAGCGGCGGGGGCAGGTCGCCCTTCACCGCCGGCGGCAGGCCCATCAGCATCCGCGTCACGGTAATCAGCTCGTCGCGCAGGTCGCGCCTGTGCGTCACCCGGTCGAGCATGCCGTGGTCGAGCAGATACTCGGCGCGCTGGAAGCCCTCGGGCAGCTTTTCGCGGATCGTCTGCTCGATCACGCGGGGGCCGGCGAAGCAGATCAGCGCGTTGGGCTCGGCGATGTGGATGTCGCCCAGCATCGCGTAGCTCGCCGTCACGCCGCCCGTGGTGGGGTGGGTGAGAACGACGATGTAGGGCAGGCCGGCCTCGCGCAGCTCTTCCACCGCGACGGTGGTGCGCGGCATCTGCATGAGCGACAGGATGCCCTCCTGCATCCGTGCGCCCCCAGCGGCGGAAAAGAGGATCAGCGGGCGACGCAGCTCCTTGGCGCGGGCGCAGGCGGCGACGATGGCGTTGCCCACATACATCCCCATCGAGCCGCCCATGAAGGAGAAATCCTGCGCGGCGGCGACGATGGGGGTGCGCCCCATCTCGCCCGCGGCGATCAGCATCGCCTCCTTCTCGCCCGTGTCGCGCTGGGCGCTTCGCATCCGGTCGGTGTAGCGCTTGCTGTCGCGGAAGTGCAGCGGGTCGGCCAGCGGCTCGGGCACCGGAATCTCGGTGAACACGCCGCCGTCGAAGAGCGTGGCGAAGCGCGTGCGCGGCGTCAGCGCCATGTGGTGGCCGCAGGCGGTGCAGACGTTGAGGTTGGTCGCCAGTTCCCGGTGGAACAGCATCGTCCCGCATTCGGGGCACTTCGTCCACAGGTGCTCGGGCATCTCGCGGCGCGAGAAGAGCGAGTTGATCTTGGGGCGGACGTAGTTCGAGATCCAGTTCATGCGGGCCCTCGCGCGACTGGCCGCGATGTAAGGGGCGCGGGGCGCGAATGCAAACGCCGGTTGCGCGCGGGCATGCGGGCCGAAGCGGGCCGTGGGGCGTGTTTTGGCTTGCGCCCGCGCGCCGGGGGCTGCTCTCTCGGCCCCATGCCGGATTTCTCGAGAGAGGCCACCCTGCTGGGAGAGGGCGCCGCCCGCATCGCCGGGATCGACGAGGCGGGTCGCGGGCCGCTCGCCGGCCCCGTCACGGCGGCGGCCGTCGTGCTTCACCCCGCGCGCATTCCCCGGGGTATCGACGATTCCAAGGTGCTCGACCGTGGCGCGCGTGAGGCGCTCGCGGCCGAGATCATGGCCAATGCGGAGGTTGCGGTGGTGCATGTGAGCGTCGAGGAGATCGACCGCCTCAACATCCTGCATGCGGCGCTGCTGGCGATGCGACAGGCGGTTGGGCTGCTCGGCCTGCCGCCCTGCCACGCGCTGGTCGACGGCAACCGATGCCCCGACGATCTGCCCTGCCCGGCGACGCCCGTCATCGGCGGCGACGGGCTCTGCCTGTCGATCGCGGCGGCCTCGATCGTGGCCAAGGTGGCGCGTGACCGGGTGATGGTGGAGCTGGCGCAACAGCACCCCGGCTACGGCTGGGAGACGAACGCGGGCTATGCGACCAAAATGCATCTGTCGGCGCTCCAAGATCTCGGGCCGACCCCGCATCATAGGCGTACCTTCGCCCCCGTCCGCAATATCTTGTGGCAAGAGAAAAGCCCAAGCCCCTGATTCAAAAAAGAAATTGACGGCGAATCGGGCCTGACTCATCCTGCCCTCAAGAAGCGCCACAAAGGCGCGGGGACGAGGCAGACAGATGACGACACGCACCGGGCCGGGCGCGGCAGTGCCCGGGCGCGCCGAGGGCGCGCTACCGCGCAACACCATCCTCGCGGGCGACTGCATCGAGGCGATGGGCATGCTGCCCGAGGCGTCGGTCGACCTCGTCTTCGCCGACCCGCCCTACAACCTGCAGCTGCGCGGCGAGCTCCACCGCCCCGATAACAGCCGCGTCGATGCCGTCGACGACGCGTGGGACCGCTTCACCGGCTTCGAGGCCTACGACGCCTTCACCCGCGCCTGGCTGGCCGAGGCGCGGCGGGTGCTCAAGCCCACCGGCGCGCTCTGGGTGATCGGCAGCTACCACAACATTTTCCGCGTCGGCGCGGCGGTGCAGGATGCCGGCTTCTGGCTGCTCAACGACGTGGTGTGGCGCAAGGCCAACCCCATGCCCAACTTCCGCGGCAAGCGACTGACCAACGCGCATGAGACGCTGATCTGGGCCAGTCGCGCCGAGGGTTCCAGATACACCTTCAACTACGAGGCGCTGAAGGCGCTGAACGAGGGTGTGCAGATGCGCTCCGACTGGGTGCTGCCGCTCTGCACCGGGGCCGAGCGCCTGAAGGACGAGAACGGCGACAAGGCCCACCCCACGCAGAAGCCCGAGAGCCTGCTCTACCGCGTGCTGATCGGCACGACGAACCCCGGCGACGTGGTGCTCGACCCGTTCTTCGGCACCGGCACGACCGGCGCGGTGGCCAAGGCGCTTGGGCGCGACTTCATCGGCATCGAGCGCGAGGAGGCCTACCGCGAGATCGCCGCGAAGCGCATCGGCAAGGTTCGCAAGCTCGATGCCGGGGCGCTCGCCGTGACAGCCTCGAGGCGCGCCGCGCCACGTGTGCCCTTCGGCCAGGTGGTCGAGCGGGGGCTCCTGCGGCCCGGCGAGGTGCTGACCTGCGCCAAGGGCCACCGCGCCGCCCGCGTCCGGGCCGACGGGACGCTCGTGGCCGACGGCGTGACCGGCTCGATCCACCAGGTGGGCGCGGCGCTCGAGGGCGCGCCCTCGTGCAACGGGTGGACGTACTGGCACGTCCGGCGCGACGGCGTGCCGGTGCCCATCGACGTGCTGCGCCAGCAGATCCGGGCCGAGATGGGCCCGCACCCCTGAGATTTCGGAGGTACCGCCGGTGCCTGCGGCTTCCGACACCGCGGCACCCCTTGCCCCGCCGAGCGCCTCGCGCCGGCGGGGTCTTTTCGTTCAGGGGGCGAAGGCGATCATGATCGACGTGCCCTCGCCCGGGCGGGAGGCGACCGTGAGATCGGCGCGCAGCGACCGGGCGAGCGCGGCGACGATACTGCCCCCCACGCCCGGCTGGCCGCCATGCGCCGTCGTGTCGAGCCGGCCCGCGCCCTCTTCGGCCTGCCGGTGCTGCGCCGCGATCGACGGCGCGGTGACGGGCCAGTCGGTGCCCTCGGGCATGCCGATGCCGTCATCCTCGACCGTCAGGCGCACGTTTCCGTCCATGCGGTCCAGCCGGACTCGCACCGTGCCGCCCGCGCGCCCCTCGAAGGCGTGTTCGAGCGCGTTTGTCAGGAACTCCGACAGCAGGAGTCCCAGCCGCGCCGCCGTGTCGAGCGTCAGCTCCAGCGTGTCGCAATCGAGGCTCATCTCGACATCGTTGCGCGCTTGCAGGCCCGAGACCACCGCCGCGATGCGGCCGAGATAGGTGCCGGCCGCGATGGTGCGATCGGCGCCGGGCGGGCCGTCGGCCTTCATCATCTCCTCGTAGAGAAGCGCGAGCGCCTCGACCCGCCGTCCGATCGCCCTGAGCGAATCGGGCGTGACGTCGCGCGCCGCCTGCACGCGGATCATGCTCACGATCATGGCGAGATGGTTCTTCACCCGGTGCTGCAGTTCGCGCAGCAGTTCGACCGCGTCGTCGTCGTCGCCGTCGGCCGCGGCCATGGGTGGCGCGACCTCCCGCAGGATGGCGAAATGGGCGCTGAGCTGCCCCGAATCGTCGTGCACCGGCGTGATCAGGAGCTGGTTGCGAAACGGGGTTCCGTCGGCCCGGTGGTTGGTGAGCGTCACCTGGAACTCGTGCTCGGAGCGCAGGCCCTCGCGGATGCGCTCGACATCGGCCGGGTCGGTCTGCGGCCCCTGCAGGAAGCGGCAGTTGCGGCCCAGCGCGGCCTCGCGCGGATAGAGCGTCATCGCCTCGAAGGCCGCGTTGACATAGGTGATCGGGTCGTCGCAGGCGTGGGCGTCGGTCATCACCATCGCCAGCTGCGATCGCTGGATGGCGGTCGCCACGTCGCCACCTTCGCTTTGGTCTTCCAACGCGCCCGACTCCGCCACGTTCTCGCTCCGCCTGCCGGCGGCCTGCACCCGGCCAGTGGCCAGCAGGCGCCCGCCATTCCCTGTTATCGGGCCGCCGCGGCGTCGTCCGTTCGGTACCGTACGGAAGGGGCTTGCCTCAGGCCATACCGTCGATCTCTGGGAGGAGGGTGTCGTAGGCGGCACGGACGAGATCGTAGCATTCGCAGCTCGCCTCGCGCAACGCGCCGTGGTCGAGCACGCGGATGCGCCCCCGCGCATAGTCGATTCGCCCTTCGCGCTGCAGCTCTGCCGCGGCCTGGGTGACGGTGGGCCGCCGCACGCCCAGCATGTCGGACAGGAACTCCTGCGTCAGCGGCATGGTCTCGTCGTCGGTGCGGTCGCTCATCGTCAGGAGCCACCGGGCGAGCCGCTGACGCGCGCTGTGTGTCCCGTTGCAGGCGCCCGAGACGAGCACCTGGTAGAAGATGGCCTGCACCACCGACAACAGCATGGACTCGAAGTCGGGGTGGTCGCGCCGCAGTGGGTCGAGGGCCTGAGGCGTGAGGGTCAGGGCCGCGCCGCCGATCTGCACCTGGTTGGTGTTGAGCTGCCGCCCGTCGCCGAGGATCAGCCCGATGCCGGTGCAGCCCTCGCGCCCCACATTGGCCATCTCGATGGTCGAGCCGTCGCTGTAGCTCGCCAGAGTCGACACGACGGCCGTCTCGGGAAAGTGCAGCGCGGGCGTCGGCTCTCCGGTGTGGGCGAGCACGGTGCCGGCGTCGAGCTCCACGCGCTCGCAGGCGTCGAGCACGGCGCGGCGGGTCTCGGGGGCGAGCGATCTCAGCACGCGGTTCTTCTGGCCGGTCTCCATGCGGTGAGAATGCCCGCGACCGCTCCTTTGTTCAAAGCGCATGGTTGCAGGCCCTAGCGCGGGGGCGGCAGCGTCCCGTCGCGATAGGGTCTCCAGTCGGCGATCTCGGGGTAGAACTGCTTGCGCCACGCCCGCACGCGCGGGTTCATCACCCGCCGCCAGAGCGGCGGGATCATCGCGATCTGGGTCATCAGCGGATATCCGTAGGGCAATTGCGGGGCCTCGTCCTCGGCATAGGTCTGGAGCAGGGGAAAGCGCCGATCGGGCTTGTAGTGGTGATCGGAATGGCGCTGAAGGTTGATGAACAGCCAGTTCGACGCACGGTGCGAGGCATTCCACGAATGGCGCGGCTTGACGTGCTCGTATCTGCCATCGCCCAGGTGCTTTCGCGTCAGGCCGTAATGCTCGACGTAGTTGGTCAGCTCGAGCTGCCAGATCGCCGTGAAGGCGCACACGAAGAACAGGATCAGCCCGCCCACGCCGCCCAGCGCGAGCGCGAGCGCGACCCACGCGCTCTGCAGCGCCGCGTACCGCCAGAACGGGTTCTGCAGCGACCACGGGCTCTTGCCGCGCTTCTCCAGGCGCCTCGCCTCGGCCCGGAGCGCCGAGGCAAAGCCCTCGCGCAGCACGCGGGGAAAGAAGCGGTGGAAGCCCTCGTTGTAGCGCGCCGTCACTGCGTCGCGCACGGTGCCGACGTAGCGGTGATGCACCAGCAGGTGCTCGGTGCGGAAATGGCTGTAGAGCACCGAGGCGAGCAACAGGTCGCCCAGCCAGCGCTCCAGCCGGTTCTTCTGGTGCATCAGCTCGTGCGCATAGACGATGCCCACCGCGCCGGAGACGACGCCGAGGCCGAAGAAGATCGCCCATTTCTCGAACAGCGTCAGGTGGTCCGAGCCGGGCACCACGGCGAGCGCGAAGACCAGAAGCGCCGCCTGGATGGGAAACCAGATCAGCGTGATCAGGCGATACCAGAACAGCAGCCCGGGCGGCGTGTCGGGGTCTTCGTTCGACAGGTTCAGCCCCGACAGCGCGTCGAGCAGGGTGAACAGGCCCCATGCGAAAAGCGGCAGCGAGATCACCCACCAGCCGCCCTGCGTGATCGTCATGACCGCCAGCGGCACTGTCAGCAGCGACATCCAGAACGGCGCGGCGTGTCCGATGCGGGCGATCGGCGGGGCGGCTGGCGTGGATGAGTGCGTTGCGGTCATGGCGATCGTCCTCTGCCGCGCGCGAGGCTAGGCCGCGATTGTGGCGAAATCAAAGCGGCGGAAACTCGGGTGACGCGAGGTTCCACACCTTGCGCATCAGCGTCGGCAGCGCCTGCGGGCGAAAGGCGTGGTGGCCGGTGAAGGCGCCGCGCGCAGCCTGCGCGCCGAGCGGGACCTCGGCGAGGCGCAGGGAAAGCCGCAGGTGGAAATGGGTGAAGGTGTGGCGCACCTCGCCCGCCGCGCGCCATTCGGCCGTGAGCGGCGGCGCCTCGACGGGCGCCTCCTCCGCCCAGTCGGTGCCGGGAAAGCCGAGCATGCCGCCCAGCAGGCCGCCCTCGGGCCGCGTCTCGAGCAGCACCGCGCCGTCGGCCCGCCGTGCGACGTAGACGAGGCCGAGGCGGGTGGGCTTGGCCTTCCTGGGGGCCTTGCGGGGCAGGTCGGCGGCGATCCCCTCGGCGCGGGCGCGACACCAGCGCATCACCGGGCAGATGCCGCAGGCGGGCGAGCGTGGGGTGCAGATCGTGGCGCCGAGATCCATCACTGCTTGCGCGTGGTCGCCCGGCCGCTCCTGCGGGGTCAGGGCGGCGGCGTGGGCGGTGAGCGCAGGCTTGGCGGCGGGCAGTGGCGTCTCGACGGCGTGGAGGCGCGCCATCACCCGCTCGACATTGCCGTCGACCACCGTCTCGGGTCGGTCGAAGGCGATGGCCGCGATGGCGGCCGCCGTGTAGGGGCCGATGCCGGGCAGCGCGCGCAACCCCTCGGCCGTGTCGGGAAAGGCGCCGCCATGCCCGGTCGCCACGGTGCGGGCGCATTTCAGCAGGTTACGGGCGCGGGCGTAATAGCCGAGGCCCGCCCACTCGGCCATCACCGCTGCGTCCTCCGCGGCGGCGAGATGCGCCACGGTGGGCCACAGCGCGGTGAAGCGCCGGAAGTAGGGGGTGACGGCGGCGACGGTGGTCTGCTGCAGCATCACCTCCGACAGCCAGACGCGATAAGGGTCGGCGCGCCGCCCCGCGCGGGGCGGCACCCGCCATGGCAGGTTGCGCGCGTGCCGGTCGTACCAGCCGAGCAGCGCGGCGCCCAGGTTTTCGCTGGCCTCTGCCGCCTCGTCACGCATTCTTGACGCTCATTTCCACCGCCCCACTGGTCCCTGTCTGCCGCCCCGATATGATAGGGACGTATGACGGGAAAGGCAGGGCGGGCGCACATGGCGGGCGGAGCATCGGCAGACGATCCGAAGGCGGGAAAGCGTCGCGCCATGCGACGCGGCCGCGGCTTTCGCCAGGCCGGGGCGCTGGTCGAAGGGCGCATCCGCACTGCTTCGGAGTCGCGCGGCTTCGCCGTCGCCCGCCTGCTGACCCATTGGGAAGAGGTGGCGGGCCGCGACGTGGCCGCCATCGCCCGCCCCGTCGAGGTGAGCTATTCGAGGGGCGGCCTCGGCGCGACGCTCACGCTGCTGACCACCGGCGCCCACGCGCCGCTGCTGCAGATGCAGGAGCCGCGGCTGCGCGAGCGCATCAACGCCTGCTACGGTTATGCCGCGATCAGCCGCATCCGCCTGACCCAGACGGCGCCCACGGGCTTTGCCGAGGGGCAGGCGGCCTTTGCCGCAGAGTCGGCCACGCCCGCACCCGAGCCTGCCGCCGCGCAGGCCGGGCGGGCGCTCGCCGAGGGCGTGGGCGACGCGGGCCTCCGGGACGCGCTCGCGCGGCTCGGCGCCAACATCCTCGCGAAATCCGGGCGTGCCGCGCCCGCCACAGACGAAAGGCCGTGACATCCACATGACCCGTATCCCCCTTCTCTCCGTCGTCGCCGTGACCGTTGTCGGCGCCGCCGCCTTCTGGATCGCCCGGCCCGCCCCCGAGGGTGCGCTGCCCGCGCTGCCGATGGCCGCCGAGGCGCAGGAGGCCGCCGAGATCGACACCTCGAGCGTCGCCGAGATGGCGCTGGGCCCCGAGGACGCGGCCGTGACGGTGATCGAATACGCGTCGTTCACCTGTCCGCATTGCGCGACCTTCCACGAGCAGGTGCTGCCGCAACTGAAGGAGAGCTACGTCGATACCGGGCAGGTGCGCTTTGTCCATCGCGAGGTCTATTTCGACCGCTACGGGCTGTGGGCCGGCATGGTCGCCCGCTGCGGCGGCGAGGAGCGCTATTTCGGCATCGCCGACTTGATCTACGAGCGCCAGCGCGAATGGACGCGCGGCGAGCCGACCGAGGTCGTCGACAAGCTGCGCCGCATCGGCAAGACCGCGGGCCTGACCGACGAGCAGCTCGATGCCTGCCTGTCGGACGGGCAGAAGGCGCAGACGCTCGTGGCCTGGTATCAGCAGAACGCCGAGGCAGACGGCATCGACGCCACGCCCTCCTTCGTCATCGACGGCGAGACGTTCTCCAACATGTCCTACGCCGATTTTGCCGAGATCCTAGACGAGAAGCTCGGCGACTGAACGGCGCGCGGAAAGGCGTTTGCAAACGCCTTTCCGCGCTCCGCACCAGTGGTGGCCCGTGCGGCTGGGTCGGGGTCAGCTTCGGCCGGCCGCAGAGCGCGCCAGCGCCGCGTCGACGGGCGCCCAGTCGTCGATCTCCAGGCGCACCGGCAGCGTCAGCACCTTCGGGCGGAAATCGGGCGGCAGGCGCGCGGCGTCCTTCTCGGTCGTCACCATCTGCGCGCCGGTGAGCTTCGCCTCGGTCTCGAGCCGGGTCAGAAGGGCGCGAGTGAAGGGCTGGTGGTCGTCGAGCGCCTCGGCGCGGCGGAGGTCGGCGCCCAGGGCGCGGAGGGTGGCGAAGAACTTCTCGGGGCGCCCTATCCCCGCGAAGGCAAGTGCGGGCAGGCCAGCCCAGTCCATCCCGGTCGGCAGGGGCGCGAGGCGGCCGCGCAGGCGCGTCACCGTCACCGCATCACCCCACGTCGCGTCGAAGCGGGCCTGCGCGGCATCGTCGCCGATCGTGAGCAGCAGGTCGGCGCGGGAGAGGCCGGCCGCCACGGGCTCGCGCAGCGGGCCGGCGGGGATGCACCGCGCGTTGCCGAAGCCTGCATGCGCGTCGGCCACGACGAGCGAGAGATCCTTCGCCACTGCGGGGTTCTGGTGGCCGTCGTCGAGCACGACACGCGCCGCGCCGGCGGCTTCGGCCGCGCGCACGCCGGCGGCACGGTCCTTCGCCACCCAGGTTGGCGCGAAGGCGGCGAGCAGCAGCGGCTCGTCGCCCACCTCCCCGGCCCGGTGGCGGCGTTCCTCGACCCGCACCGGCCCCTCTAGGCTCCCGCCATGGCCCCGAGTGACGACGTGGGTGCCCGCGCCCAACCGCTGCACCAGCGCGATGACGGTCGGCGTCTTGCCCGTGCCGCCCGCGGTCAGGTTTCCCACGCAGATGACCGGCACGCCGGCGCGGTGTTCCGGCCCACGGGCCACGCGCCACGCGGTGGCGGTGGCATAGAGCCGGCCGAGCGGTGCGAGCGCACGCGCGGCGATGCCGGGGCGGTCCGGCGGAGACGACCAGAAGGCGGGCGGGCGCATCAGCCGTCGCCCCCGCGGCGCGGCCCTGCGCCGGTGCCGGCCGCCACGTGGCGCAGCGCGTCGCGCAAGGCGGCGACGACGCGCTCCTGCACGCGGGCGCCGTCGCTCGCCACGTCCCACGCAACCTGCGCCAGCGACGCGGCGCGGTCGGGTGACAGCATGTCGGACAGGACGACGCCAAGGCCGCCGATCTCGTCCACGCGGGCCAGGCCGCCCGCCCGGTCGAGCCGCTCGATCCACGCCTCGTGCGGTGCGCCCTCGGGGCCGCAGAGGATCGCCGAGCCCAGTCGTGCGGCGTCCGACGGGTCGGCCGCGCCGGCCGCGCCGGGGCGAAAGCTGCCGCCGATCACGCAGACCGGCGCGAGGCGATACCACAGCCCGATCTCGTCGGGATCGTCCACGACGAAGACCTCGGTGCTGTCGTCCGGCTCCTCGCCCGCGTTGTGCCGTGCGACCCGCCAGCCCTCGCCCCGAAGCCACGAGGCGAGCGTTGCGCCCTGCGCGGGGTCGCGCGGGCAGAGCAGCAGCAGCAACCGGTGCGCGCCCTGCAGCGCAAGGCGGTGCGCCTCGATGAAGGCGGGGATCTCGGCCTCGGTGGGGAAGGTGGCGAGCCAGACGGGCCGGGCGTGCAAAAGCTGGGCAAAGTGGTCGCGGTCGCTCTCCTCGCAGGGCGGCGGGTCGGGGACGGACACGAAGTGCCCGGCCACCTCGAGGCGCAGGCCGGCCGGCCCGAGCTGACGCAGGGCGCGCGCTGCAGCCTGGTCTCGGGCCAGGACGCGGGCGACGCCGCCGAGCAGGCTGCGCCAGGCCCGCCGGCGCCCGCCCTCCCCCCTCGGCGCGGGCACGTCGACGGCGATCACGGGCACCTGCGCCGCGAGCAGCGCCTCGAGCAGCGGCTCTGGGCCGATCTCGCCATGCCAGAGCGCCAGGTCGGGGGCGCGGGCGGCGACCCAGCGCGCGGCCGCGCGCCTCCCGCCCCCGGCGGGCGGCGGGTCCACGCCTGGGGCGCCGGCCCCGGTTGTCGCCGATCTCGCGCCGGGCGGGCCGGCAAGAGGCAGGATCTCGAGATCCGGCAGGTCGGCGTCGAGCCGCTCGGCCAGGTCTGCGAGGGCCCGGCGGTCAGGGCCGATGCAGAGCAGGCGTGGCGCCCCGGTGTGGCCGGTGGGCCGGCCCTCGGCCAGCGGGAGCATCTTGCGCTCAGGGGTGCGCCCGGTGCCGAAGGCCCGGCGCAACCAGCCGATCGGGCCGGTTGCGCGCTCGCCAGGGCGCGCGCTGACCAGGCCGGGCTGCGACGGATGGCTCAGCATGGGCGGCCGACCTCCTGCGGGCCAACCAACCCTCGACGGATGGCCCTGCCCGGCCGAGCCTCGCCCCCTGTGACGGGCATTCGATGCGGTGGGTCGGTCACCGTTTCTTCTCCTCGGCGAGGCGCCCGCACGCTACGGCCGGGCGAGGCGCGGTCAAGCCCCGCAGCCACCGATACCGGCCCCGCGGCCTTGCATCACTCGACCCGGGCGCCGGGGGCGAGGCGCGCGAGCGTCTCGGCGTGGAGCGCGGGCGGCGCGGCCAGCACGCCCTCCGTCTTGCGGCCGGAGCTGTTGAACGACAGCGGCCGCCCTGCCCGGTCGGTCACGAGGGCTCCGGCCTCCTCGGCGATGAGCGCGCCGGCGGCCACGTCCCATTCCCACGAGTCGCGCAGCGTCAGCATGCCGTCGAAGCGCCCCTCGGCCACCAGCGCGATCCGGTAGGCGAGCGAGGGGCGGAAATGGCGCGCGAGCGAGGGCACAGGGCCGCGCCAGAGCCCGGCGGCGAGGTTGGGGCGCGTCACCAGCATGTCGGCCGCGTCGAGCGCAGGCGGCACTGCAACGGGAGCGATGGGCGCGCCGTCGCGCGTGGCCCCGTGCCCGGCGGCGGCGGCGTAGCGCATCCCCTCGGCGGGCAGGTGGACCACCGCCGCCACCGGCCGGCCGGCATGGACGACGGCGAGCGAATGCGCCCAGATCGGCTCGCCGCGCGCATAGGCGCGGGTGCCGTCGATCGGGTCGACGATGAAAAGCGTCTCGGCATCGCGCGCGGAGGTGTCGTCGGGCGTCTCCTCCGACATCCAGCCATAGCCCGGACGGGCGGCGCGCAGGCGCTCGAAGAGGTAGGCATCGACGGCGAGATCGGCCTCGGTGACCGGCCCCTCGTCGCCGGGCTTGTCCCACACCTTCGGGTCCTGCCGCCAATACGACAGCGCGATCTCGGCCGCGCCCTCGGCCGCCTCGGCCAGCAGCGCCAGATCGGCGGCCGGGTCGGGCGCGGGCGCGGGCCGGGTCACGAACTCAGGCGCCGGCAAGGGTGAGGCCCTCGACCAGCAGCGACGGCACGACGCGCGCAAGGTGCGGGCGGGCGTCGTTGGCCGGCACGACCGTGCGCAGCATCTCGCGCAGGTTGCCCGCGATGGTGCATTCGTTGACCGGGTAGGCGATCTCGCCGTTCTCGACCCAGAAGCCCGACGCGCCGCGCGAATAATCTCCGGTGGTGGGGTTGATGGTGGCGCCGATGAGCGACGTGACCAGCAGGCCCGTTCCCATCTCTGCGACCAGTGCCTCGCGGCTGCGCTCGCCTTGCGTCAGCCGCAGGTTGCCAGCGGACGGCGAGGGCGGTGAGGACGTGCCGCGCGCCGCGTTCGCCGTGCTGTCGAGGCCCAGCTTGGCCGCGGTGGAGAGGTCGAGCACCCAGCGCACCAGCGTGCCGTCTTCCACCAGCGGCCGCGTCTCGGTCGGCAGGCCCTCGCCGTCGAACAGGCGCGAGGCCGAGGCGCGGGGGCGGTGCGGCTCTTCCACCAGCGACAGGCCCTTGGGCAGCACCTCGTCGCCTAGCGCGCCCGACAGCCAGGAGGCGCCGCGCACGATGGCCGTGCCGTTGACCGCGGCCACGAGGTGACCGATCAGCCCCCCCGCCACGCGCTCGTCGAAGAGCACGGGGTATCGGCCGGTCGGCGGCTTCCGGGCGCCGGCACGGGCGACGGTGCGCTCGGCGGCGGTGCGGCCCACCCAGTCGGGGCTCGGCAGGTCGGTGCGCCAGACACGCCCCTCGCCGCAATAATCGCGCTCCATCCCGGTGCCCTCGCCGGTGATGGCGATGCACGAGAGGCTGGAATCGGTGCGGGTCCAGCCGGCGGAGAAGCCGCCCGAGGTGGCCAGGTGCACGCGACGGCGGCCATAGGCGGCCGAGGCGCTTTCGACCGTCGAGATGCCGGAGACCGAGAGCGCGGCCGCCTCGGCCGCGCGCGCGGCCTCTTCCAGCGCCGTGGGGTCGGGCTCGGGCGCGGGATCGTCCATCTCGAGGCGTGACATGTCGGTGTCGGTGGCGAGCAGCGCCGGGTCGGCCTGCATGACGCCGGGGTCTTCCGGCGCCTCGCGGGCCATGGCGACTGCGCGCTCGGCCATCTCGGCGAAGGTCGCGGCCGAGGTCTCGGACGACGAGACGCAGGCCTGCCGCCGCCCCATCATCACCCGCAGGCCCACGTCGACCCCCTCGGCCCGCTCGGCCTGTTCCAGCGCGCCGGCGCGCACGTCGATGGCGAGCGACGTGCCGTCGACCGCGATGGCGTCGGCCGCCTCGGCCCCGGCCGTGCGCGCGGCGTCGAGCAGGGCATGGGTCAGACGGTCGAGCGGCTCGTGCATGGGGCCTCCGGAAAGCGAACGGGCAGGGGCGGACGGCGGCACGCCCTCGGGCACGCCGCGTTGGGAACGCGCCCGAACGGGGCCGCGACGCACCTCAGGCAGCTAGGCGGAGCGGCCGCCCGGCGCAAGGGCGGCCGAGGCTGTGGCGACCGGCCGGGCCGCGAGCCAGCGGCGCAGGATGGCAGCGGGGGCCGGGGCGCAGCCCGGCGGCGCGCCTCGGCAGCAATCAGAAAGGCAGGGGCGCGCCGTTGGCGAGCACCGTGCCGTCGGGCTGCACGGTGATGTCGGAGAGCAGCACGTCGTCGCCTTCCGGCGCGGGCCGGGCGACCATGCCGGTCATCATGCGGACCATCATCGCCTGCTCCTCGGGCAGCAGGCCCATGCCGACCAGCGTCTCGAGCAGGCCCTGCCCGCCCTCGAGGCGCAGGTTCACCCCGCCGTCGGGCGCGGGCGAGCCCGGTCCGAAGGGCCCCGGCGCATCGTAGTCGAAGGTGAAACCGCCCTCGCCCGTCAGCAGGGCGCCGGCGAGCGCCAGCCGCAGTTCCTCGATGTCGAGCGCGATCACCTCGGCCGGCGCCTCGGCCGACATCATCGCGTCTTCCGAGAACATGTCGGTCAGCATCCGCATCTGGCCGCCGAGGTCGACGACCAGCGTCGCGGGGTCGCGCGGCAGCTGGCCGGCCGGGTCGAAGATCGACCAGATCTCCTCGCCGAGCGTCAGGTCGCGCAGCGCCACGGTCAGGTCCATCGGCTGCGCCTCGTCGGTGGGCGTCGAGGGCACCGAGATGAGCGTGCGCAGCGCACCGAGGCCACCCGTCACCTGCGGAAACGGGATCTCGGAGCCCAAGGCGGTGAATGTGGTGCCCTCGAATCCGAAATCGTACTCCATCCGCTCGCCGTCGATGCGGAAGGTGCCGGAGGTGCCGGTCATGCCCGCGTCGAGCGAGAAGCTCTCGGGCATCCCCTCGGTCACGAGCGTCAGCGCGACGGGACCGCTGCCGCCCTCGCCGCGCACGGCGAAGCCGTCCTCGATCATCGCCCCGAGGTCGTCGCTCGCGGCATAGAGCGTGGAAAGGGTGCCGGACGAGGTGGAGCTCACATCCGCGGCGCTCATGCTGAAGTCGAAGGTGCCGCCGGTGTCGGGGTCGGTGCCGACGAAGGCGGCGGCGATCCCCGCGGCGGCAAAATCGCCCTCGACCGCGGGCATGTCGCCGCCGCCGCGGGTGTTGCGGCCTTCGACCCCGGTCAGGGTGACCGAGCCGGAGATATCCTGCGCCGTCCCGCCCTCGGCCACCTCGACGAGCGTGACCGCGATCTCCGGCGCGGCATAGTCGGTGGCGGTCCCCCCGCCATCGGTGTCGGACATCACCAGCGACATGCCGGGATGCGAGATCGTCATCGCCGCGCTGCCCGGCGGCATGCCGTCGAGGCCGGGATCGGAGAGGGTGAGAGGGTAGCTCTCGGGCAGGGTCACCACGACCGTGCCGTCGCCCTGCCCGGCGAACACGACCTCGTCCATCGTGCCGGTCATGGTGGTGCCGTCGTCGGCCTCGAGGGCGTAGGCGACTCCCGTCAGCGTGAGGGTATCGCCACTCGTGTCGCGCTCGGCCACGGTCAGGGCGACGCCCGCCTCCTCGGCGGCGTCCTGCCAGCTCTGCCACGCCTCCTCGGGCGTCAGGGCGAGGGCGGTCGGTGGCGAAAGGAGTGCGGCGGCCGAGGCGCCGGCAAGCATTGCGGTGCGCATGGAGGATCCTCTTCGGGGCAGCGTTCGGGCGTTGCGCGAACTGTCATGCAGGCAGTGCGGAGGGTCAAGCCTTGCGGCTCAGCGCGTCGCAGCGGCGTGCAAGCCGCCGGGGTGCCGATGGACGCGCAGGGCCTCCGCGACGTGCTCAAGCGAGCTATGCCCAAATCTGGGTGACGCGGCCTGATCAGGCGGCGCGGGTTTCGGTGTCGCGGGCGGCGAGGCCGTCGGTGAATGTGACGCCTTCTATGACCTGTGGCAACCGGTTCGCGCCCTTCAGGCGGCGCCATGTCTTGGCGGCGCTCTGGACGAGCTTGAAGACCATGAGCTTGGCCGCCTTCTGCGAGAGCGCGCCCTTGGTCCGGATCGTCCGGTGCCGGACCGTGGCGAAGACGCTCTCGATCGGGTTGCCGGTGCGCAGGTGATCCCAGACCCCATGATCGCGGTGTGAACTGACTGGGTCGGTGGTCTCTCCCGCGGCATTCTTCTTTCGAGGGTTGCGCCAGGCGGGCTGGCGCCGAGCCTCAGGAATGGGGGAGAGACCAGATGCAGGATACCATGTTCGTGGGGCTCGATGTCCACAAGGCATCGATTTCGGTCGCGGTCGCGGCATCCGAGCGCGGCGGCGAGGTGCGCTCCTTGGGGAGCGTTCCGAACCGAGCGGACCAGATCGCGAAGCTGGTGGCGAAGCTCGAGGCGGGGGGGACGGCATCTCCGTTTCTGCTATGAGGCGGGGCCATGTGGATATGGCTTGTATCGGCAGCTGACCGGGCTCGGCCATGCCTGCGATGTGGTGGCGCCATCCTTGATCCCGGTGAAGTCCGGCGACCGAGTGAAGACCGATCGGCGGGATGCAGTCATGCTGGCCAGGCTGCATCGAGCGGGCGAACTGACGGCGGTTTGGGGTCCTGATGCGGCGCACGAGGCGATGCGTGACCTGGTTCGGGCGCGGGCGACGGCGGTGCGGTGCCTCGGCAAGGCCCGCCAGCACCTGCAGGGGTTCCTTCTGCGTCACGGCCGGATCTACCCCGGCAAGAAGGGCTGGACAGTCGCCTGGCGGCGCTGGCTCACGACGGTCCGGTTCGACCACCCCGCCCAGCAGATCGTGTTCCAGGACTACGTCCATGCGGTCACGGACGCGGAGGCGCGGGTGGACCGCCTCACCCGGCAGATCGCCGATCTGCTCCCAAGCTGGAGCCTGGCCCCGGTGGTCGCGGCGATCCAGGCGATGCGCGGGGTCGCCTTCGTCGTTGCCGTGACCGTGGTGGCCGAGGTCGGAAATTTCTCCCGGTTCGCCAACCCACGTCAGGTCATGGCCTATCTCGGGCTGACGCCGTCCGAACACTCCAGCGTCGTGTCAAACGACATCAGGAAGTGATCCCTCGGCGTCACGAGGAACTGACCCCCTCCATTCTGGGCTGAACATTGGTGTTGTCTTGCGCCGGAGCGGCCTTCTGCAGAAGGCCGCTCCGGCGCTTTTCGCGAAGTCGGCAGCTCTCGCCACGGATGGTGACCACGTGGCTGTGGTGCAGCATCCGGTCGAGGATCGCGGTGGCGACCACGGGGTCGCCGAAGACGGTGCCCCATTCGCCCACCGCCCGGTTCGAGGTCGCCAGCGATGCGCCGCGTTCGTAGCGGCGGCTGACGAGCTGGAAGAACAGGTGGGCGGCATCGAACTCGAAGGGGAGGGTGAGGCGGATCGGGCGGCCTTCCGGTGGAAGGCCGGCCCGCCGAACGAGCTCGTCGACGATCAGCAGCTTCGGCCTGGCGTATTGGGCGAGCTTTTCCTCCGGCCGCCCCTCGGCGTGGGC